>ULNN01018391.1_pt1 | contig 12511 bp, 6 predicted proteins | sample 1951931 | NCBI WGS metagenome assembly ULNN01 (sample SAMEA4835578, study PRJEB28245) | human gut metagenome | biome: gut microbiome; material: fecal sample | place: Denmark | collected 2008
GCCATGGCCGCCGAACCTGAGTGGCAGTATTTGTCGAAACCTGTTTTGGAGAAACGCATTGACGAGGTCAAGCGGCGTATGCAGGAGGCCGCCAAGAAGTTGGATTTCGTGGAGGCTGCCGCTTTGCGCGACGAGTGGCTGCGCATGCAGGTGATGCTGGAAGAGCGTGGCGACGGCACTAAACCGTCGTCGCGGGCAGCAGTACGGAAATCCTGATTCCCGCTTTGAAGGAAAAATGAAGTCAAACCGCATACACGAGGAGCAAAGGGTGGTGGAGCTGATGATTCGGCTCTATTGCCGGCGTTATGAAGGCAACAAGGCGCTTTGTCCGTCCTGTACGGAATTGCTGGACTATGCCCGTCGTCGCCTGGCTCATTGCCGCTGGGGAGTGCACAAACCCACCTGCCGCCGTTGCCCGCACCATTGCTATGCCCCGCATCAGCGGGCACGCATGCGACAGGTGATGCGCTGGGCCGGTCCGCGCATGTTGTTCTATCACCCCCTGGCCGCCCTCAGACACATGATGCGTGAGTGGTAAAAAAAAGAGTTGGGAGATTCTGGTCATTGAGGTGGCTTTTGGGCAGGACAAGATAGGATTTTGTAAAAACGAGGTCGGACTTTACACTCATAAAGTCCGACCTCGTTTTTTTATATTTTTAGTTTAGCAAAATTGGTTATTTGGTTACTAAGTTATACAAGCTCTGATAATCTTTTATAACATCGTAAGTGATTTTATGGTTACTAATAGCGGCAAAATGACGACGGGCACATTCTATTTTATTGGCTTCAATACCTCGTAATTCTGATTCTATGTCATTAGTACCTTTAGTTTCAGCAATGAAATACATATGTTTTACACTACCTTCCTTAAATACAATAGCCCAGTCGGGATTATAATGTCCCATTGGAGTGTTGATATAGAATCCTCTAGGAAGTTTGGTATATACTTCTACAATTTGTTCTTTTTCAAGAGCTTCAGCAAAATTCTTTTCAACTCCTAGACTATCTACAACCACGATGTCATATAGTGATCTTGAACTTTCAATAGCATTTATTCCTAACTTACCGCGTATGGTGTTTTGAGTAAATATGTCTACATCATAAGTTCTTGTACTGCGTTCGTAAGAAATCTTCTGAATTATGGTATTTGCTTTAGTGTTATTGATGAGGTTCGCAGTCTTGATGATGAATTCTTCCGGATTCATTTTAAATTGTGCAAAAGTCGTGGGTTTAATGCCTTTCAGTATTGCTACTATAGTCTTTCGTGTTAATCCGGTAGCACTTACCAGGTCACCTATCAAATCATAGCGCACACTGTTTCCGACAGCTGCAGATACATGGATAGTACGTGTCTTTCCGGTTGTCATGGCAATACCAGACTGCAAAGACTCTTTGTCACGAATATTTTCTAAAGAACCATTTTCTATCACAATTCTTATTTCTGTAACACTAAGATGTTTGTCAATGCTTTCGATAGCCTTCTTGATTAACTCATCTGTGCTGAAATCTACTTTGTAATAAGTCTTTATGTTGATTTGTTTCCAAATTTCCATAAACTTATCTTTGAACAGATCTTCTCTGAATGTGGCGACTTTGGGTTTACGAGCATTGTCTGGTTTCATACTATCCGGATTAAAGATGATATCCAAACGTCCCATGATACCGGTTTTTATTGGATTCAATTCTTCACCCAAATCAATGATTCCAGCTTTTTTATCATTGAAATATTTCTCAGTCAGTTTGCCTTTCTTCACATAACCATTGCTGATCAGTTCCTCATGAATTTCGCAAGCTAATTCACGATTGATTTTTATTTCCTTACCTTCTGAGGACATCATTACAATATCTTCAAAGAGATGAGCCGTAACTTGAACGGGTCTGTCCGCTACATCTTCCGCAAGTTCAGTTTGGAGTTGTTTGCTAAAATGTTCATAGCTTTCGCTGGCGATCACGGTTAGAATATTAATATCAAAAACGCCATCACCTAATATATCCTGATCTTGACGTTCTCCGTTTTTGTTTACACAAAGACGCATACCACGTCCTACTTCCTGACGTTTTTTAATTTCATTACTGGTGTCTTTTAAGGTACAGATTTGAAATACGTTTGGATTGTCCCAACCTTCTTTTAAGGCAGAGTGAGAGAATATGAAACGTACTGGCTCTTCAAAACTCAACAGACGCTCTTTGTTCTTCATAATTAAATCGTATGCCCGTATTTCATTATCGCCCTCTTTTTCTTTTGAATCAACCGCAATTCCTTTCTTATCTTGAGAAAAATATCCCTGATGAACTTTTTCTGCTGGGAACTTATTTAGATAATGAACATATTCCTCATCTGAAAACCGCGGTTGCATTTCCTGAATCACATTCCGATATTCTTCTTCAAACATATTAGCAAATTTTCCATTGCTGGTACCTTCTTTACTATAGATACGATAGCTGTTTACATGGTCAATAAAAAATAGGGAAAGTACTTTGATACCTTTAGGAAATAGCTCTCTTTCTCTCTCGATATGGGTGCGTATGGTTTCACGAATCTGAATCCTGCGTAGTACATCTTCATTCACTTTACCGATAGCATCACCTTCATAAAGCTTTGTGCCATTCAGGAAACGGATAGTCCCCTCAACACCATCAATGCGTTCTATGATAAAATGATTTTCATATTCTGCCAGTTCATTACTTTGTTCGTAAAGATTAAATCCTTCGTCAACCAACCGTGTAGTCTGCTTGAAACCATTGGCCGTTTTCACGTCGAACGAAATGCGGGCTTGCGGATTACCTTTACTGATTACGATTTCATCCAAATAGACAAAGCCATTGGTGGCTGTAGAGCCTAATTGTGAGATACCTTTTACTTCAATTTTCTTTACCAGCTTGCGGTTGTAAGCATCCATGGCATCCAGTCTGTACACCATGTTATACACATCGTCCTTTCTATGTGTGGCACTATACAGCAAAGTGAACAATGGGTGAAACTTTGCTATACCTTTTCTCGTGGCGTTATCCTTCTTAGCTCCCAAAACACTTTGCGGCTCATCAATAATCATAATCGGATTTGTTTGAGCCAATATATCAATAGGTCTGCGACTACCAAACTCATCACGTCTGGAGAATATAATGCGTGCAGCAGCATCACCACTACGTCCTTCCTGATTCTTATCCTCATTCATGGAACTGTTGAATGCCTGCGTATTGATAATCATCACGTGCAGTCCGCTATCGCTAGCAAAACTATCAATCTTGGAAAGCTGCTTGGAGTTATAGACAAAGAACTGGATACGCTTGCCGTATTCTGTGGCAAAGTGTTCCTGCATGGTTTCAAAACTCTTCTGTACACCTTCGCGAATAGCAATGCTTGGTACCACTATGATAAACTTATTCCAACCATACAATTTATTCAGTTCGTACATTGTCTTGATGTATGTATAAGTCTTACCAGTACCAGTTTCCATTTCAATGGTGAACATCGGGTTTGAAATATCGCCTTGCAAATATTCAATAGGTTTAAGTCCCCAGTTCATCTGAATTTGTCTCAGATTCTCCGTAATTGACTCCCGATCAAGCATCAACTTTTGATTACCAAAGCCAGTTAAATCAAACACGCCTTTATTCTTACCTTGGTCTATCAAAAAATCGGCACTATCACAATATTGCTGACCGATAAATATATCTGTCACACTTTTGGCTGCATCAGCCTGAAAGCGTTGGTGCTTATATTTCAGTTTCATTCTGATTCTTCTTTTTTTTCAAGTTGTCCAACATACGGATAGCATCAAGATAATCTTGTTCTACGTCACTGATGGTTCGTTGTTTGTATTTACGGTACTCGTTCGTAGCATGTTCCATAGCCTCTGTGTGCGACACTTTACCGGAATCTTGCAATAACTGTTCTCCCGACATGGTCAGGATTCTGTCAAGATAGTTTGCCCAGTCACTCATTGTCATGGGTTGTTCACGCTCTGCCTGACGCTCCGCAAAGTCCAGATATCCGGAAACCAGTTGTCCCATTGCGCGAAGTTCTTTTTCGTCCAGATAATTCTTGGCCGTCTTTGCTTCTGCCAATGTAGGTTGAGACCCCTTAAATGTCAGCAAACCCATAAAATCCTTTTCGGCATCTGCCCGTTCCACAATCAGTTCAGCAGCCGTATGTCCGTGAACCGCATAATGAATTTTATTCTGTACTTTTTTAAAGAACTCCTGGCTTACAGAAGCACGAGGATCATAATCTATACTTGTAGCATATATTTCCAACACCTGACGGTAGAACACCTTTTCTGTGGCACGGATATCACGTATGCGTTCCAGCAATTCCTTCCAATAACCACCGCCACCCAACTTTTTCAACCGCTCATCGTCCAGTGTAAAGCCTTTTATCATGTATTCTTTCAGCCTCTGTGTCGCCCATTGCCGAAAGCGAGTGGCTATTACAGACTTGATACGATAACCAAGTGCTATAATCATATCCAGATTATAGTATGTAGTATTATATGATTTTCCATCTGAAGCAGTTGTTCGGAATTTCCGAACAACTGAATTTTCCTCCAATTCTCCTTCTTCAAAGATATGTTTGATGTGTTCACTCACATTCGACTTGCTCGTCTGATACAGTTCACACATCTGTGCTTGAGTAAGCCAAAGTGTTTCATCCTCCAGTCTGACATCAATCCTGGTCTGACCGTCAATAGAGGTATAAATAATCATCTTATTTTCTTCCATACCTCAACACTTTATATAACCTTGATATTTTTTATGGCTTCTTCCTCACTCCAGTCCAATAACTGTTTCAGGGTTTCGAACACATTGATTTTTGCATCGTCACGGGCAAAGCAACTGTCACGGAACAATACGCGGAGCGGTTGTTTGTCAGCCATGGCTTTTACGATATTTTCTGTAATATCTTCGGCAAAGCAGGCTACTAGGTCACCATCATTAACTGAATAAATCATCTTTCCATCCACTTCTTCACTGGTCATAGACAAAGAAAGCTGTACTCCCCAATTGAGCATAGCTCCAAATAAAAGATCGAGGTCAGTACGGTCGCTTTTTACGTTATTGAGGAAAAGGTCAAGCTGAGACTGATTATATTCAGCTGGAGCCTTTTTTACCTCTTCAAAATTGCTGTCTGCTAAACGAAAAACGCGGAAACCTGTATCAAGGTTTTGGGTTGTTAATGGGGATTCTTCCTTGATTTTCTTTCCGGCACGGCGGATGCGTTCTTCTCCAATTTCACAAATAGTTTTATAACCTTGTTCTTTTTTAGTTTCGCTTACCTCCTCTGGTAACTGTACAAGAATAAACTTGCAATTAGTTTGTTTTTCTGCATTGACTTTCATCAAAGCATGAGCGGTTGTTGCTGAACCGGAAAAGAAGTCCAAAACAATAGAATCCGCCTTTAAATTGGCCAATGTAACTAATCTTTCCAATAGCCTTACAGGTTTAGGGCCATCAAAAACCCCTTTATTATCAAATAATTTTATTACTTCTTGAGCTCCTTCTTGGCTGTGTCCTACTTCTTTATAGAAAAGAATTGAAGTAGGTGCCATTCCATCAAACTTTAATTCATGTAAAAAACGCTTTATACGAGGTGTACCGTTCCCATCAGATCCAAACCATATACGGTTATCTTGGAGTCTCTCAGCGAAAGCTTTCGCTGAGAGACTCCAGCAGCGTCCTGCTGGAGGCTCTACAACTCTCCCAGAAGGGAGAGTTATTGGATAATCACCTGTTGGAGAATATGTCTTAACCGTCATATTATCAGACTGCCATACCCCTCTTGGATCATTGTCTGGATTTGAATATCTGGCATTCGCTTCTTCTGTTCTTGGGAGTCTTCCAATAGTAAAAAGATTAATATTTTGAGCATACATTAATATATAATCATGGCTATTGGAAATAAATTTTGCATCATTTTTTGGAGAAAATGCTCTTTCCCAAACTAACTGAGCAATAAAATTAGAAGCGCCAAATACCTCGTCACAGATGTTCTTCAGATTTCTCTGCTCATTATCGTCAATCGAAATAAAAATCACGCCATCTTCAGTCAGTAATGAACGAGCAACCATAAGACGTGAATACATCATTGAGCACCAATCTGAATGGAACTTTCCATTTGTTTCTGTATTCTTACGATAGCGATATCCCAATTCATCTACATCGCCAGTAGCCAAATCATGTTCGTGTTGTGAAACCGTAAAATCATCATCATACACAAAGTCATTACCCGTATTATATGGCGGGTCAATATAAATCATCTTCACCTTACCCATATATGACTTTTGAAGCAACTTCAATACCTCCAGATTATCGCCTTCAATATACAGATTCTGTGTATTATCCCAATCCACGCTATCCTCTACTACCGGACGCAAAGTCTTTGTAATAGGACGAGCAGCTTCACGGCGAGCTTCTTGTTTACCCGGCCAAGTAAACTGATACATTTCGTCTGTATCTTCTACTGCATTATCTCCAAGCAGTTGACGCAAAGTCTTGAAATTTACCACACGACGTAACTCACCGGTTTTATCATCCTTTACTTCCGTAAAGCAGGATGGTGCTATCCGATAGAGAGCTTCCAGATTCAGTTGCGTTCCGTCAACTGAACTCAAATCTAATTTATTGGGTTTCATGATTATATATTGTTCGTATTTAATTTATCAGTTAGTAATGTTATTTCTTTCCTAAGTTGACGTACCTCTGTATTCAATTCCATTTGTCGATTAAACTGCTTCTCAGCCTTTATTCTTTTTTGCAGCATCAAAATCTGTTTCTGAATACTTTCTATCTGTTTACGTATATCAATCTGTTCTTTATATTCTTCTTTTGTAGACACAGATAATCCTGATATTTGACTGAGCAAACCGTTGTAAACGACATCCATAGACTGCCCTTGGATATTCAGAGTATCAGCATCAATTCGTATATCCCGTTTCAATTCACTAATACCGCACTTCCATTTCTGTTCTCCATGAACAACCGACATTTCTTTATGATGCATCAGTAAATCAAACTTTCCACCGTACTCAATAATGAAAATGGTATGCCGTGGTAACAATTCATCCATTACACTGAAAGGCTTAATACTATACTTGTCTTCTTTCATCCTGCAATAGAATACATCAATCTCATGCACATAATCACCATCTTCTACATTGAGTGTCGCAGGTGCAAGCTTATACAGCCAAACAATACCTTCAAACTCCCGTGTAAGAAATTCGCGCAAAGAAGAACCATTACTTCTTCCATAGAACGCATTCTTAGGCACAGGTTTATTGACTATTGTTGTGGATGGGAAGTTTAGTATATTATCCATTTTTATCGGATATTTTTTTCAAATGAGTATTGATTTTTTTCAATTCAGAAGTAATATCATTATAATACACTATTGAATCCGTAACAAAATCAGTGATTGAAAAAGATTCTTGAATCTTGTATTTATGGCAATATTTTCCAGAAATCAATATCTTATCATTGATATGTTGATCTAACCAATCATTGATTTCTTGACTATGAAAAGTTTCTTGTTTTTTACCGTCAGTAGAGTTATATTTTATAGTGCAACCTGTAGAATATCTTCTACTAATTGTAATATAAATTTCCTTACCTGCTTCCATGATAAAATCTCTTTGCTCATGCTTCTTAAACCTATCTAAAAGATGTTTTGAATAATGATTGTCAAGTAAAGCACCACCAAAACTTATATTAATATCGTAAGCAGTTTCTCTTCCAATATTTTTAATCTTTAATAAAAACAATCCATCCCATGCAACTATAGAGAAATTTAGTCTAGGACGAGTCTCTTCTATACGTTGTTTTTTCAAAACATAAATCTGCCATGCATTAATCCCAAGCATTATCAGTGTTAATATAGCCGATACTGCAGTCGCTATACTTCCAACTGCTGTCCAATTTATATTATTACATAGTATCATGATATTTACTTAATCACTAAAAAACAAATCAATTCAAAATCATCCAGTCCTTTAATGTCGTAGGTTAGAGCACTGGTTTCACCCACAGAAAAAAGACTGTCTATATCGCTCTCTTCCTTTACAGTGATAATGCTCTCAATGGCTGCTTGCAGCAGGTCGCTGTAATGCTGCATATTTTTGCCGTCGCGGGTTTCCTTGTTAAACTGTTTGCAAAGCGCTTTGTCCGGCTTTGTCCTGTCCTTACAAGCATAACGCATCTTGTCCAGCAGTTTTTTGGGGGACAGGTGGTTGCAGATGATGGCACCAGTGTGTGAAATGTAAACCATATAAAACGGATGCAGCAGATTGGCATGGTCTATGTTTACCTCGCTATTCTTATTTTTCAGTACAAACATGACACCTGGTTCCACCAGTTCAGACGCATTGACCACGGCACTCATGCCATAGGGGGTGAGATCCATGTTGGGGTGTTCCTTCAGGTTGGCCAGCAGGTCGAGGCGAAATTCATTCAGTCCTAAATCCATGATATTGACGCCGGTATCCATATCTTCAATGTCTACCACTTCGTTCTGCAGTTTTTTCAACTGGTTACGCCGATATTCCAAATCGCCTTTTTCATTAGCTGACAATAAATTATCATCACCTGTACTGGTAATGACGGTAGCTTTCATGCGGCTTTCTACGCGGCCTTTCAGCTGAATGTAATCGTCCAGCTCCATATCCGGCCAGTAATTGACAAGTTGAATCACATCGTTTCGGCTTCCGATACGGTCTATGCGGCCGAAACGCTGGATGATGCGTACCGGATTCCAGTGGATATCATAGTTTATCAGATAATCGCAGTCCTGCAGGTTTTGTCCTTCGCTAATGCAGTCCGTAGCAATCAGGACATCAATTTCTCGTGTATCGTTGGGATGAATGGCGTTCCGGTCTTTGGAGATGGGGGAAAAATAGGTCAGAATGTCATTGAAGGAACATTTCAGCTTGGGCAAGGTACATTTACCCTCCGTGCTGCCGGTAATGAGAGCGGTATGCAAACCGCAGGCTTGCAAAATGCGGTAGGAGAGTTGCTCATACAAATAGTTGGCCGTGTCGGCAAAGGCCGTGAAAATCAATACTTTTTTGTTATGACCATTGACGGGATGTGTAAATTTATGCTTTAAATCTGCAATTAACTGCTGTAATTTGGCGTCATGTTCGGGGGTTATGTCTTTCAGCATGATGAGCAGTAATTCCAGAATTTCCAAATCAGCTTTCAAATCACGTCTCCAGCTTACATAATCCATGTCGCGGAGATTGATTTTTGATTTACGGCCGACGAATGGGTCATTTTCTGTATCTTCGTTGTCGAAGTCGTCTGTGAAGTCGGTTACGTCGATTGTTCCATCACCATTTCTTTCAAAATTATTGATTGCCGTAATGGAATCCTTGATAAAATCGTATATCCGGGTTAATGTCAATCGGAAAGAATTGACACTGCTTTCCAGACGCTTTAACAGATTAATGGCCATTAATTTACGCGTCCCTTTTTCGCGACCGTCAATGGTGAGTCCTTCGCCCTGGAAATCTATGCCGTAATGGTCCTTTACGCTATCGAAGATAAACAGGGAGGGGGTATAGATGGAAAGATTGAGCTTGTTGAGCAAGTCTGCAATATCGCTGAATGTGATGGTTCCACTCAAATCCGTAAGTTTGGGCCTGCGAGATATGGGAGACAGGCGAGTAGGGAATTTCCCTACTTCTTCAGTATTGTAGTATTTGATAATGTGGCTGCGGCTTCGGGCAATGGTAACTGCGTCGAGCAGTTGAAAGAAATCATAGCTTAACGAATCTACCAGCCTTTCTGTTGTTCTTTTTTCTGAGGGGAGTTTGGCCCATTTGGAGTAGGCAGTTTGGGCTTCACGGAAGATGCTGTCAATGCTCTTGCCTGTATCCAGCAAGTCGTTTATGTTTTCGGCTTTTCCTTCATAGGCCAGTTGCAACTGATTCTTCAAATCACTGAAACGGTTGTTTACCGGTGTGGCAGAAAGCATCAGAACTTTTGTCTTGACGCCACTGCGTATGACTTTGTTCATCAGTCGGGCGTAGCGGTTTTCTTTGAAATCGTCATCATCTTCTTCATTGTCAAACCGGCCACCATTGCGAAAGTTATGACTTTCATCAATAACAATCAAATCATAGTTACCCCAGTTTACGCGTTCCAGATCAAGTCCGTTGCTCAAGCCTCTTTCTCTTGAAAGATCAGAATGAAATAAAATATCGTAACGCAGGCGGTCGGCTGAAACCGGATTATTTTTGTAATTGGAGCGGAAGGTCTGCCAGTTGTCATTCAGTTTTTTGGGGCAAAGTAACAGTACGCTGCGGTTTCTGTTCTCGTAATATTTGATTACGGCAAGGGCCGTGAAAGTTTTACCCAATCCTACACTGTCAGCAAGAATACATCCATTGTATTTTTCCAACTTGTTGATAATGGCTAAAGCCGCATCGCGTTGAAAACTATACAGTTTGTTCCAGATTACGCTGCTCTTGAATCCTGTGGCTTCGTTGGGCAAGACGTCTTCACTGATATCTTCGAGAAATTCATTGAATATATTGTACAGAGTGATGAAGTAGATAAAGGCCGGGGCGTTTTCCTTGTAAACCGTTTCAATGTTTTCTATGACATTTTCCGTAACGTCTTGAAATTTTTCCTTGTCTTTCCAAAGTTCCTCAAAATTTCTCAGAAACATATCAGTAGCATGATGTCCAGGCATTCCTATCACCATTTGACAGAGGTTGTTTCCTTTATCAAGCCCGAGTTCAGTTGTTGTAAATTCATTGAAGGGCATATAGGTGTAGGTCTCTTCTCCATCCTTTATGTTCAGAAATGAATTCATAGAGCCATGAGTGATATTTGTCTTAAATCTGGCTTTTCTCCGAATCCAATCTGCGCATTCACGGGCAATGGCACGTTGTGTCAGTTGGTTGCGTAGTCTGATCTCGAAATCAGAACCAAATAGGTTTCGTTCTCTATTGAGTTTGGGAATATAGAATTCTCTTTTTTGCTTTTCTGTTTTATCAGTGGTGAATGTAGGAGAAGTAAAGATGAAGTTTACGTAATCAACCTTTTCCAATTCTTCTTTTAATGCTTCGTATGCGTAGATGGAAAAACTGGCCGCAGCTATGGATATTTGGCTGTGACTGGATAAGGTCTGTTTTAAATCGTCTATAACGCGCTCTGTAATGTTATTGAATTGTTTTGGGGTCTTCATGTAAATTCTTTTTATTGCGCAAAACTTTGAATTCAACACTGAACAGGAATAATCTTCTGGTTGAAGCAGTAAGCCCGGTTGTGATGCGTTGTTGATATTGTTGTATAAATCTTTTAAAGAATTAAAGCCTGTTGTTTGTCCGTGCGGCTTTGTTGGAATAAATTTCTGTTTGTCGGTGTCAGTTATTTACATGGTTTCATTTGTTTGTATCAGGGACAAAGGTAATAATATCGTAGCATATATTTTTGCTTTTGTGCATTTCAATGGGGAAAATACCATAATTATGTTTCTCCACAAAGCAGCCGGTAGGGACACAGGGCGCATTTGTCGGGCAGATCGGTGGGGGTGAAGGGGGAAGACTGCATACGCTCGATGAGACTGGTCAGTTCGGCCTTGAAATCGGGGGCAACGTCAGCAAAGTTGAGCATTTCGGAGCGGCCGAGTTTGACGTACGGACGATAGTTGGGGTCGCTGGCCCGCTGCAGGAAATATAGGGCCGGGACGATGTGTTCACGGGAATCGTCGGCCGAGGCTTGCTGCTGCTCCAGACAAACCAGACTGTAGAGAAAGGTTTGCAGGAGATAGGCTTTTGACTTGGGCTGACAGGTGGTAAGCTCGGAGAGGCCGGAAGCGCTGATTTTGTCGGAGGAAAAGGTGCCCGTTTTGTAATCGACGATGCGCAGGCAGGGGCGTCCGTCGAGGGTGATGTGGTCCTTGCGGTCGACAATGCCGCCGATTTTCAGTCCGCTGATTTCGATGTCGTGCCGTGTTTCCATTTCTTCCAGACGGAGGTCGTGGAGGCGGGCGTCGGAGAGGAGAAGGCGCTTGAGATAGTCGGTAATGACGTGGAACTCAAGCGTGTATTGCTCGGGTGTGTAAACCTGCGTGCTTTGGGGCACCTGCTGGCGTACAAGGGGGGCGAGGGCTTCGCGGTCGTAGCGGAGGGCTTTGCGGTTTTCGGGGGTGAGGTGGGAGAGATGGAGCTCGCTGAAGGCGTGCCACTCCGCTATGTTTTGAGTGATGCGGTCGAGATAAGCTTTGAAGCTGGTTTCGACAAAGGCCTGCTGCATGATGCGCTCCAGGCGGACGGGGCTCTCGGCCAGCCGGGTGAGCTGGTCGGGGGTGATGGACGGGCCGGCCTGGGTGAGTTCCTGATAGGCTATTTGTGCGGCCTCGTGGAAGAGGGTTCCGAAAACGTTGGGTGGCAGGAAGTCGGTGGGCTTTTCGACTTCAGGCAGGTAGGCTACATGCTTGAAGAAGAACTTCAGAGGGCAGTCGACATAGGTGGAGAGGGCGGTGGGAGAAAGGCTCAGCTTACGGGCCATG
>ULNN01012731.1_pt1 | contig 12105 bp, 7 predicted proteins | sample 1951931 | NCBI WGS metagenome assembly ULNN01 (sample SAMEA4835578, study PRJEB28245) | human gut metagenome | biome: gut microbiome; material: fecal sample | place: Denmark | collected 2008
AAATCCATATAAGCGGCTGATAATAAAGCATTCCCAAATCGAATCTTCCGCCGCCGCCCGCGCAGCCTTCTATCCACACGTTCGGAAACTTTTTGGTTATTCTTTCAAAAACCTCGTAAAGCCCCAAAACGTATCTGTGCCACACTTCGCCTTGGTTTTTCGTGTATTTGCTGCCCGCTTCCGAGATATATCTGTTCGCGTCCCATTTTAAATAAGTTACGGGATAATGCGATAAAAAGCCTGTCACAAGGTCGGTTATATAATCGACAACCGCCGGGTTTGTAAGGTCTAAAACGTATTGATTGCGGCTTAAACTGCCTTCGTTGCCGTTGTTTAAAACCCAATCGGGATGAGTTTTATAAAGCGCGCTGTTATCGCTTATCATTTCCGGCTCGAACCAAATCCCGAAATTAAGGTTTAATTCGTTGAGTTTGTTAACGCAGGCTTCGATGCCGCCCGCAAATTTTTCTTTGCACAAAACCCAGTCGCCAAGCCCGCTTTTGTCGTCGCTTCGAAACCAGCCGTCGTCTAAAACTACCGTGTCCGCGCCCGCAAGCGCCGCTTTTTCGGCAAATTTAACAAACTTTTCCTGCGTTATGTTAAAGCCGAAACTTTCCCAGGTGTTCGCCACGATCGGCGCGGGTTTATTGAATTGCGGCGGTAAAATCCGCTCGCGTATAAGTTTGTGAAAATTGCGGGATATTCCGCCGAACCCCTGCTCGCCGAAAGTCATTACCGCCTGCGGAGTGTAAAAACTTTCGCCTTTTTCAAGCGTCCAGTTAAAGTTTTTATCGTTTATTCCGCATAAAACGCGTAAAAAGTTGCGTTCGTCGCACTCGATTACGTTTTTAAAATTTCCGCTGTATATTAAATTGAACGCGTAACATTCGCCGTAGTTTTCGGTTGCCCCGCGCGAACAAAGCGCAAAAAACGGATTCGAAGCGTGCCCCGTAAGCCCCGCGCACGAACTTATTTCGTATTTGCCTTTAAAAATATTTTGCCTTTCTACGCGAAGTTCCGAACCGCAACAACCCGAATAAGTTATCGCTTCGAAATCGGGATTTTCGAAATCGAGTTGCAAACTTGCCGCTTTAACCAGCGAAATTTTGCTCTCGCCGTCGTTGTTTATGCGCGCGAATCTGCAAATAACGTCGCAATCTTCGGCTATAAAATAATAAAGGTCGGCAGAAATGCCTTTTTCTTCGTCGAAAAGGGTTATTTTTATGCCCTTTTCAAGCCCGCGTACCGCAGGCATATCATAATCCTGCGGAAGCGAATTTACAAGTTCAAATCCTTTATATTTAAGCCTGCACCCTATAAATCCGTTTTCGTCGATAACGTTAAGCGCAGGCAAGCGCCCGTCGCCCGTGTTGTCGCCCGAATATTCGTATTTCGCGCCCGCGTAAATGTATCTTAAACCGATGTTTTTATCGTAAGAACAAAACCCGAAAATCTGGTCGTTCCTTAAATAATCCAAGTTATAATCGGGAATTTTGGCGCCGTAATATACCTGTTCCAAAAAACCGCAATATTCCCTTAATATAAGCGTGGTATTTTCGGTTTCGAGCAGAAAATGTTTGTTTTTTACCTGAATTGACATAGTTAGCCGCCTTTTCCCTTTTACGCTTTAAATTGTAACAAACCTTGCTATGTAAGTCAATATATTCATGTTGCAAAAAGTTGCAGATTTATTGCTTTTTATATTGCAATACGTGCGTTTAAGGGTTTTTTGGCGATTTTTTCGCATTAGATTATTGACAAATTTGTGATTTTGTTTTAACATAAAAGCAAGCACTTTGCATGCAGATATTATATACACCGATTTATATTGCGATATCCTTGTTCTCTCTTAAAAGATTTGTATTAAATTGTAGGTGTCAGGCGTGGATTAAAACGAAGTCGTCAGTTCAAGACCTGTTTTTTGAAAAACAGGTCAAATGTCAGATGCTCTTGGGGAATTTCAGGAATATTAAATCAAAACAGCATAAACAGCGAGTTCGTAAAATGACGACCGAGAAATTCTCGGTCGCCATTTTTTGTGCTTTATGTATGGTTTGTTTTTCTTTTAAAAAGATTCAATCACCCGTTAATTAGTTGTTTGAGGTTTTGAAGCATAAAAATTTGTTTTTGGTACAATACTACAAAGATGTCTGCGTTGTCCCAAATAGCTGTGTTTATCTGCGATTTCAGGTTTTTTATTTTTTGTTTTTTCGTTTTTTGCCCTTCGTTTCCGAAGTGTTCAATTTCAGGTTAGACAAGCGATTTCAGATATTCTTCTGCGTTCCCGTATTCGATTCCGTTTTCCAAAGTCGTATTTTCTCCGCGATAAATAACAACTCTTTTCGTAATTTTTCCGTATCTGAATTCCGTGCTTTTCAGTTTCTCTTCATCAATGAAATGCCTGTACAAAGATAATCTTCGCCGAAAAACTCTTTCATTTACTTTCTCCGTTACCGATTATTCAAAACATTCAATATACTCTTTACTACGATATTCGCAAGAATATCTATTCCTTCTTCCTTGAAATGCGTACCGTCGTTGCTTCGTCCATTCGAATCGATTGTTCGGCTGACAGAATAGAGATCATCAATCGAGAAACCGAACTCTTCCGAGAGTTCGTCGATAGCGGCATTGCGTTCGGATACCCTTTTGCCCCACGCCTTATCGGGAATGACGGAGTACTTTGAATCTCTAATAAACGCCTTTATAAGAGTTTTGTAAAGAGGCGAATCTGCCGCATAAGACGACGAAAAATAGTCAACGTAACACTTATCACGAAGCAGCTCTCTTACGCGATCCTGGTACTGCCTCGTTATGCTGTCGCCTATAAGAAGCACGCGAGGCAAATCGTCGCTTAAGGTTTCGTCGCACCAACTTTGTACCCATTCAAATCTTTCTTTCATTTTTCTATGAATTTTATAATAGGTTCGACATTCTCAAGCGAATGAGGATGATGATCGCAATCGGGTTTGGTAATGACCGTTATCGGTAAACCGTTCTCCGCATAATAGTCAGCCAGGATTTTGCCGTTTTCGTTATACGGCACGGTTGAATCCTTAAGTCCTGCGACCAAAAGAATTTTGTGTCCGCTTCGGGAAAATTCGGGTAATCTATCTAACGGACTGAAATTGTACATCTGGAACGTGTTTTCGTCCAAAAGATACTCGCTTAATAACTGAAGATGCTCTGCACTATCTTTCGGCGGCCACGATTTAAGGTTGAGAACGGGCGCGTCGAGATAGATTTTATCCACATATTCGGGGTAATAAAGCGCGTAGTTAAAAGCATAAAGACCGCCTCTTGAAAACCCGAAAAGACAAGGTCTTGCGGTAAAGCCGAATTTTTCGGTTAAATGCAAATGGAATTTATGCATAAGTCGTACTGCGCGATCGCTGCCGTACATATTGCTTATCTGATAATACACGCGGGCATAGCCCATATTAAAAAGAGTTTGCTCCGCTTTATCGAAAGCATAGAAAAACTCGGTTTTCCAAAGCCATTTACCGTTAAAATTATCAGGCACAAGAACTGTCGCGTTGTACCCGTTGAATGTAAATTCGTGTTTTTTCATCGTTTTAATAAACTTTTACACTTCGTTGTATGCCGAGAAACCGCCGTCCACGGGAATGACCGTTCCCGTTACGAAACCGCTCGCTTTATCGCTTGATAACCACAATAAACAACCTATAAGGTCGCTTATCTCACCGAACTTCTTCATCGGGGTCGCCGCAAAGATCTTGCCCGTTCTTTCCGTCGGCACGGAATACTCTCTTTCCGAAAGTTTCCGCGGGAAAATTTCCGTCGGCTATAACAATTTCATCGCCGTGTCCTATTTCACAAAGTGTTTTAACGAGTTCGGGCGATGCTATTTTTGAAATTCCTTTTAACACGATTTAACTTCTCCAATCATTCTGCCTTTATACGGTTTTAGTGGTTTGATAAACATTCAATATAAAACGCCCAATCCTCGCGGCTGAAAAAATGTACGCCGTCGCGGACGAAAAACGCTATCTCTCCTCCGACATTCTTTTCACCGACTTTAAGCGGCTTTTTTGCGGGGTTCAGCCCGATTAAGCCGAGTTCTTTATATGCCTCGCTCGCCGCTTCGGCGCATAAATATTGCGCGTCGGTATCAGCCCAGTCGTCCTCGCTTGCCGCCACGATAAAAACTTTTCTCGGCGCGACGGACGCCATCAAATAATGCTGATCGAATGGCATTTCGTACTCTTTTTCTGCGTATTTTTTGAAGTTCGGAGTAAACCAGAAAGGAAAAACGTCCGTGATCACCTTGATTGTTTCGCCGTGCTTATCACGGGAAATCGCCGCGCCGCAGCACCCCGAGCAGTTTACCATACAGCCTGCAAAAATATCGTACTTCGCCGCCGCTAAAAGCGCGGTTTTACCGAGCCTCGAATGTCCCGCAACGTACAATTTTTCTTTAATGGTATACCTTTCGTTTATAAGGTATTCGCCGACAATTTTCGCGGCGTATGCCCAAAGCGACAACTTTCCTGCGCAGTACTTATCCGAACGAGCGCAAAAAAGCGGCGCTATTCCGCTCGAAAAATCGCCGTCGTCCGTGGAAATTTCCTTATAATAAAGGTGTGCGACGGCAATTCCGCCGTCCATAAGTTCTTCCACCGGGCAATACTTTGTCGGAAGATATTTCATAAAATCGAGATGCACGACGAAATTATACGATTTTATTTTAGTCGGGACAAACACATCAGCAACAAAAGTCGCGATTTTTCCGTTTTTTTCAAGCAAAAACTCCAAAGCCGTGTGTTTTGCCTTGTTGCAGAAAAAATACCCGTAATCGCCGTCGAATTTCTCGTCCGTAACGTCCTTTACGCTTATTTTTAATCCGCTTTCGTCGATTTCGCCGTATTCTTCCCGCACGATTTCGCTTAAAGTTTTTTCACGGGAAAACTTCCCGTTTTCTCTTAAATAATCCGGAAGACTAAACCCTTTCGGGTACCTGCCGTCCGTTAAAACGGAATTAAATTCTAAATTTTTCATATTAAACTATTTTACCGAAATACAACTTTACTCCGTTCGGCTTCTTCGCAAGCGAAACGTCGTCCAGATGCTTTATTCCGCTGCTTTCGCCGAGTTCTGCAAAAGTAGTATCGCACTTTGTAATGTTTTGTTCGTTTATAACTTTTCCGCCCGTCTTCTGAACGCCGCAAACGGAATATTTAATCCCTCCGACAAGAAGTCTTACGCTGGAAACAAAAATCGAATCTTCGCCGAAACTCTCTAATACAACGTATTCGACGGGTTTATTTTTCATAGCGAAACGAATTGTAACAACACCACCCAGGTCAAACGTGACCGCTTCGGGTTTAACGCTTCCGAAATACAATTCGCTTTCTGCGTTTACGCCCGCATATTTAACGATAATCTTCATTTTCGGCGAACCGAATCCGTCGGGCGTTACCGTATCGAGATATAAAACGCCGCACCCCTTGTTTTGCTCTACGGATTGTTTTATTCTTAAAACAAGCGTTTTTCGGCGTGTCTTTTCCGCTTCCATAAGTCCGCCCGAACTCACAATTCCGTCGCGGTACTTTTTCCACAAATAATCGACGTTTTTGTTGATTTCTTCAAAGCTCTTTTCCGCTTCGTCAAGCGTAGCGAAAATTTCGTTAAAATCGGCGACGCCGTTTCCGAAGTTTTCCTTTTCGTATTCGTCGAAAACTTTATAACCCAAAGAATTTATTTTATAAGTAAGGTACTTTTCGAGCGAAAAATCATAAATATCGAGTAAAATATCACGTTTTTCGCCGCTAATGCGTTTTGCATCCGTAAGACAAGTTTTCAATTTATCTGTAAAATCTTTCAGAACGTTTCTGTAAAGTTGTTTTATGAAATTGTCGTCCTCGGCTTTAACGCCTATATTCGTTCCGATAAGGCAGGACGTTAATACCTGATTTTCAAGCAATAGTTTTGCAATTTCCCTATCGCCGATTACCTCCTCATACACCTTAACTTTATCGTCGAAGCTCTTGATCTGACCGTTCCAGAGTTTTCCGCAAAGGGCTATAAGGGGATAAATTCCGTTATAAAAACTCGCCGCGCGTTCCCAGATCGTCAGAATCGCGCCCATCGGCTTATGCTTCAATGCATAATCGGTTAAAGTGTCCACATTATACGTCGAAGAAGCGTTGCTCCCGTATGCGCAAAAAATATAATTGAAACCTAAACGATCGTAAATCGAAAGCCAATCTTTTCTGACGCGGTTCGTCCAATGTCCTTTTGTTTCCGATCCGATAAAGCCGTAATTCCAATGGCATAAAATGATATCTCGCGGCAAAGCGTCAACTACGTCGTAATACTCGAAAAAGTCATCCCACATAAGCATGGTTTTACCCATGCTTTTCACGAGTTCGTAGTTATGCATAACCTGTGAGAAGAAAATACCTTTCTTGGTTTCGCCCGCTTCAAGGCGCGCCTTGCACCTCGGACATTCGGCAAACTCGAACACTTCGTCAAGCCCCATGTGAACGTATTTTCCATGAAAGACAGAACAAATCTCCGTAATATATGCATCAAAAAACTTATTGAACCCGGGATTACTTGTGCAGCCGACCGCTCCGCGTTTGAAACGTTCGGGAGACCAGCCTCTGCCTTCGGCTCTTTCGTCCGTAAACTCGGAAAGATAAGCCGCTTCTTCATACTGCAACAATTTTTCGATATGGTAAAAATTTTCAAACGCGGGAATCGCGTTAAGTCCCTTGTTTTCGATATAATCCGCTATCGCTTTAATTTCTTCAAGCGAATAGGTGTCGTTCTCATCTGAAAACGGGGTGACTTTTGTCCTTATCGAACACTCGATATATAAGATAATCGTGTTATAGCCCCACTTTTTGGCGTTATCCACGAAACCTTTTATAAAGTCAAATCTTTCTTTTTGTCTTCCGAGATCTAATTGTACGGCGATAATTTCCATTATGTTTTTCCTTAATCGATATTCTGCCAGACCGACATATTGCAATTTTCGCTATCGTAGTTTTTGCCCGCCGACGAGTAATCGCAAAGCGTAATTTCGCCGTTTCGTGTTTTAATTTTTATAGTTTCATTTGTGTAGAAATCGGTATTTTTAACAAGTTTCGCAACCGCTCCGCCTTCTTTTTTCGGCACGGCGACAGGCAGCCCGAGATCTTCGCCGAATCTTTCGTCCCTTGCAAGGACTATCGGACCTCTTTCGTATTCCGCCTTGCCGTTCAGAATCTTTCTTTCGACCTTCATCGGCATAGAAACGGTAACCTTATCGCAATCTCTCACCTTAACCAAAGCATATCCTTTTACCGAATCAAAAACGACTTTATCACCGTTTACAAAAACCGCGAAATCTCTCGCCCATGCGGGAATACGTAAACAGAGCATTGCTTCGCCCGACGCTTTCACCGTAATTTTCGCTTCGCCTTTTTTATAAAGGTTCGCTTTGACCGAAATATTAACTCCCGACGATTTATCCGAGTAAACTCCGTCGTTATAAAGATTGATAAAATAGCCGTTTTCGCCTTTCGCTATCGCGGTCAAGCCGAAAATAGCCGTTCCCGCGCCGCCGATTGCCGCGCAGCAACCGTACGATCTGCCGTTTTCCATTCCCCTGAAGCCGCCGATCTTTCTTGCCCGTTGACCTAAACAAAGCGGGCTGTAACTGTCGAACGGAAACGCTTCGTGCGGGACGGGCACGGCAGTTTTTCCCTCCCATACTATGCCCAGCGAGCGTTTCATTGTCTGATATTCACTGTTCACCGCTCCGAAAAGCGCGTTATAGCCCGACCTTTCGATTACGTCGGCGTATTTTGAATCGCCGGTTATCGCAAGCAATCTTGCGCAAAGTTTCATAAGCGTCACCGTAACGCAGGTTTCCTGCATAACGCCCTCTGTTTGCTCGGTTTGCTTAACCGTAGAATTGTCGAAAAGTTCGTGCGTGCAACCGCAGCAACCTATAACGGTATAGTCGCTTTCAAGAACCATGTCAACGAAATTGATTAGGGCTTCGAGGTCGCCCTCGTTGCCCTTTACGGTGTAATATTCCAAAAGTCCCTCAAAACAACTCATCATCTCATATGCTTTCGTATGATTGAATTCAAAAGGGAATTTCTCTTTGGTTTTACAAAGGCTTATTATGTCCTGATCCTTAGAAAAACCCGTGCCGATGATATATTCGGAAAAATCAAGATATCTCTTTTCACCGGTAAGTTCGTAAAGTTTTACGAACGGCTCTAAAATCGAGCAGGAATTCATGCCGCCGTAAATATTCGTCGTGTCGAATATTTCGACCTTACCTTTGCCGTTTCCCACTTTTTTCAAAATATAATCGGCATGCCTTTTAAGCGCTTTCGTTATTTTTTTGACGAGAGTTTTGTTTTTGCATATATCGATATAGTAAAGAAAGCCGAGCATGGCGTATTTACGCGACCACATATCCCACGCCTTGAACTCGTATTGCAAATCATAGGTGGAAAATCTTCCGTTTTTCTCCTCGGTGGTAAGCATATCTTTTATGCTTTCGGTTATTTCGGCGTAAAGTTTTGCGTTTCCCGTAGCCTTATATGTAAGACAAGCCGCGCGCATAAGTTTACCCCAGAATTCGCCCCGCCAGCCGCCGTCTTCGCCGTCGGGCTTAGTTCTGAACTGATTGACCGTGAGTTTCCATAATTCCTTGTCCGAAAACTGTTTTTCAATCGTGTACTTAATCATTTCGCCGGGATATCCCCTGGTTAACGTTTGCCCCGCCGCGGGGAATTTCATAATTTTTTCCATATTCGTTACTTCTCTATATTAAGGTTATTTACTTTAAGTTTGTATACGTATCTTTCTTTTTCTAGCTCGCTTGCAGGGTTTAAAACCGTCAACGCGCCGTTTCCTCTGCCGCGTTTATCGCTGCCCGATAAAACAAGTTTATAGGTAAGCCTTATCTTGTTGCTTTCGGAAAAATCGCCGTCGGTAAATTCGCCGTTTCCGGATTTTCCTATAAACGCATATTTTGTTTCGCTGTTTTTCGCGCGGAAAATATCGTATTCGTTTCCGTCGTTTTTCCACTCGAGTTTAACGCCGTTTTTTTGCCATTTTGCAGCAAAATCTCGTGCTATAAGTCGATTAGCTCGTTTTTTGAAACCTGACAGACAATATTTCCCGCCCGCCGTCGTATTGAATATCACCTTGCCGTCGGCGTGTTCTACGGGTATCTCGCAACCGTTATTACAAACGGATATTCCGTCCGTTTCGCCGCCGTAATAAAGAGTTATCGGTTCGCCTTTAAACGAGATAATCTCGCAGTTTTCTATAATTCCGTTTTTATAATCGAGCGAAACCTCGAAATTCCCTCTCGCTTTCAAGCCTTTGAAACTTATGGTTTGCCATTTTTCCGGTATCGCCGGAAGAATCGAGATATATCCGCCGTGGCTTTGCAAAAGCATTTCGGTAATTCCCGCAGTCGCGCCGAAATTACCGTCTATCTGAAAAGGCGGGTGAACGTCCCACAAATTAGGGTGCGTTCTCGTTTTCAGAAGGTTTTGCAATAAAATATATGCGTGATCGCCCTCGCCCGTTCTCGCCCTCGAACAAAGCCTGTGCGCGAGCGCCCAGCCCGTCGATTCGTCTCCGCGATAGTTTAGCGTTATTTTCGCCGCATCTAACGTTGCGGGGGTGTCGCTCGTTATCTGTTCGCCGGGCATAAGCGCGACCAATTGCGACAAATGTCTGTGCTTCGCCTCGCCTATCTCGCCGTAAAAATGTTCCTCGTCGTATTCTTTTATTTGTCCGCTGTAGCCCACCCGTATTGCGTCGAGCGAATTTATATTCTCCTTTTCGTAGCGGGTGATTTCGTCCGAAATTCCGAGAATTTTTGACATTTTGAGGTCATCCTCGAATACCTCTTTAACCATTTGCTGATCGAAAGAACAGCCGACCGTATGATAATATTGCTGATATTTATGCTCGTTTACCCATTCGCCCGACAAAATCTGCTCGGGAGAAGCCGAAAACGAACAGAGTTTTCTGCCGTCGTAATCTCTTAAAGTTTTTTTCAGAAACTTCGCCATGCCGTGAACCGCGGGATAAGCGTAATTTTTCAAAAACTCCTCGTTGCGAGTGAAGTCGTAAGCGTCGTAAAACATTTTTGCGGTAAGCCCGCCCGTTCCCGGGCCCGAATGGCTGTTCGGGTTTTTTCCCTCGACTTCATAGCAAAACGCGCCCGTGCCGATTATCCAGCCGCAATCGCCGTCCGCGTTTTCGGGGTTGGTTTCCGCTATCCACGCTTTCGCGTTTTTTTCCGCTTCGGAAAGATATGCCTTAAAAAAGTCCGCGTAAGCCTCGAACGCCTCGGCTATATTCGCAGAAAACGCGTGCCAATAGTTCATCTGAATATTGATGTTGTGCCAGAATCCGCTTCCCCACGGAGATTTATCATGAACCGTCCACACGCCCTGAAGCGAAGCGGGCGGCGTTCCTTTTCTCGACGAAGATATGAGCAGATATCTGCCGTATTGGTAGTATATTTCTTCTAAATACGGTTCGGTATTTCCCTCTCGGTAAGACTGTAGAAGTTCGTCGGTCGCCCGTCCGTCGTCTTTACCGCCGAGGTCTAACTCCGCTCTGTTTATAAGAGACGAAAAATCCGCGACGTGCCTTTCAAATAACTTCTCATAGCCGAGTTTCAAGGCGTTTTCAAGCCTTGCGATACCCTTTTCCGTCGGGTCGTTTCCGACCGCCTTATGCGTTGAAAACACTTCGGAGCAAAGCCCGTAAGAAGTGTCGAACACAACGTAAATGTCCGCGTATAAGGCGTTTATTAGGGTGATTTGCCCGTTTTCGCATTTCTTTTCGCCGTCGGTTACAACCGCAACTTTCGCGAAATATTTAAGGTCTCTCGAAGGTAGCGTTCCTGAAATTTCGATCTCGTCGCCGCGCGTTTTCACCTCGCCCGTTCTTCCGCCCTCGTCGAGCGGTCTGTCGCCGAGATATGGTATCTCGGCTCTTACCCGCAGCAAATCTTTCGGTTTTGCAAATTCCGCCCGGTAAACGAAAACGTTGTCGGGATAACTGAAAAACGCTTTTCTTTTCACCGAGCCGAAATCGGAAACATACCCGGAATAGGCTATACCCGTTCTTAAATCGAGTCCGCGCTCGTATTTTTCCGCTTTATCGTTAAAATCGATAAAAAGCTCGAGAAAATTCGACACGCCGCCCAGCCGAAAAGGATTTGCGAAAACGTTCGTAGTAAACTGAACGCGTTCCATATCCGTTCCGCCGAAAACGCTCGCGCCGCTATAGCCGTTACCTATCGGCAAAGAATATTTTTCCCACCCCTCGTTTGTTCTTTCGGCGGGAGTTTTATACCTTAGTTTTAGTTCTTTCAAATTCTTCTCTTATTTCGGATATTATTTTGCCACGCCGAAATTTCGGGCTTATCCGAATTTCTCGTTTTAATCGACAAGTTCGAAATCGGCTTTTAAGCAATCCTCGGAATTCCCGCCGGCAAACAACTCGAATGTGCCGGTTTCGGCCGCAAACTCTCCGCCGTCGGTATAAAATTTCAGCGTTTCTTCCGTAATTTCAAAAGTTATAAGCTTTTCCTCGCCCGCTTTTAAGAAAACTCTTTCGTAGCCTTTCAGTTCCTTAACGGGGCGAACGACGGAAGCGAATAAATCGCGCAGATACCATTGAACGGTTTCGTATCCGCCGAATTTTCCAACGTTTTTCAACTTCACGTTCGCCGTGATTTTCCCGCCACGGTTAAGTTTTTTTGCCGACAACCTTAAGTCCGAATACTCGAATTTCGTGTACGAAAGTCCGTAACCGAAAGGATAAAGCGGAGAATTATATTCGTCATCATAACCTGAGCGGAATCTTTCGTCACTATAAAAAGACTGAATGTCTTTCCGTTTCGGTCTTGCCGTCGAAAAATGATTGTAATAAATCGGACACTGCCCCACAGAGCGCGGAAAACTCATAACCGTTTTTCCGCAAGGGTTGGCTTTACCGTATATGAGATTTGCAATAGCGTTTCCGCCTTCGGTGCCCGGTTGCCAAACGTACAAAATCGCGTCGGCAAGCTTCTCGACGTCGCTGAGCGCAAGCGGTCTGCCG
>ULNN01015287.1_pt1 | contig 12059 bp, 7 predicted proteins | sample 1951931 | NCBI WGS metagenome assembly ULNN01 (sample SAMEA4835578, study PRJEB28245) | human gut metagenome | biome: gut microbiome; material: fecal sample | place: Denmark | collected 2008
GGGAACCTACCAGCAGCAGGAGGAAGTAGAAAACCTTTTGCTGAATGAAATCTGCCAGCGTAATATTTGGGATAAGGCTGCTGCTGATAAAAAAGGTCTGGCTGCCTTCTATGCCAAGAATAAGAAAAAATACAAATGGGAAATGAAGCGCCTGAAGAAGATGAAGGTTAATCTGCCCCGGAATGGCGAATACCCGGATGTGGTACTTGCTGACTATCAAGACTCGTTAGAGAAACAATGGGTCGCACAATTGAAGAAGAAATATAAAGTGGTGGTTTTCCATAGCATGTTGACCACTCTCAATATACATTAATATATTATAGAAACAATATATGAATACTGGATATAAAATGACAATGGCATTTATAACCCTGCTGATGATAGTAGGAATAAGTGCTAGTGCAACTAGAGCAAGCCGTAGTGCTTTGGCTCATGAGGCTGATTCTGCAAATATCAAGCAACAAGCTGCTGCTGATTCTCAGAAAATCAATGAGGGTAGTGTGGTTGATGAGGTAATTTGGGTTGTCGGCGATGAGGCTATCCTGAAGTCAGACGTCGAGGTAACCCGTTTGCAGGCTGAGGCTGAAGGTATTAAATATACTGGTGACCCAGACTGTTCTATTCCTGAGCAGATTGCCGTTCAGAAACTGTTTCTCCATCAGGCAGCTATCGATAGTATCGAAGTATCTGAGTCAGAAGTCATGAATGGTATCGACGAACAGATCAACAGTTGGGTTTCCATGATTGGTTCTCGTGAAAAACTGGAGGAGTATCGCAAGCAAAGTATCACCCAGATGCGCCAGCAGATGCATGATGATTTCAAAAACCAACAGCTGATTCAGAAGATGAAGCAGGAACTGGTGAAGGATATCAAGGTGTCTCCAGCTCAGGTACGTAAATACTTTAAGGATTTACCTGCCGACAGTATCCCTTTTGTTCCTACAGAGGTAGAGGTTGAGATTCTTACCATGCAGCCACGTATTCCTCTTGAGGAGATTAACCGTGTGAAAAATCAGTTGCGTGAGTTTACTGACCGTGTGAATAAGGGGGAGACTTCTTTTGCTACTTTGGCTCGTCTTTATTCTGAGGATCCGGGTTCAGCCCGTATGGGTGGCGAGATGGATTATATCGGTAGAGGTATGTTGGATCCTGCGTTTGCAAATGTAGCATTCAATCTTACCGATCCTAAGAAAATCTCAAAGATTGTTGAGTCTGAGTTTGGTTATCATATCATCCAGTTGATTGATAAGCGTGGTGATAAGATTAAGTGTCGCCATATCCTGCTTAAGCCTCAGGTTTCTCAGGATGCTATTGATAAGTCTATCGGCCGTCTGGATTCTATCGGTAATGATATCCGTGCCGCTAAGTTTACCTTTGAGCAGGCTGTTGAAGCATTGTCTGATGATAAGGATACCCGCAACAACAAGGGTTTGATGGCCAATGTTACTCCTGACCAGTCAAGAACTTCCCGCTTCCAGATGAAGGATCTGCCTACCGAGGTTGCCCGTACGGTAGATACAATGAAGGTTGGTGAGGTTTCTGCACCTTTCACGATGGTGAATTCCAAGGGTAAAACCACTTGTGCTTTGGTAAAACTGGTAAGCCGTGTTGACGGACATAGAGCTACTATTACCGAAGATTTTCAGGTGATGAAGGATGTAGTGTTGGCTAAGGAGCGTGCCCAGACCTTGCACGATTGGGTAGTCAATAAAATCAAGCAGACTTATGTTCGTATGAACGATCGCTATAAGGATTGTAAGTTTGAATATCAAGGTTGGATTAAATGATAAATAAAAGATTAAATAATCATATCAGAGGGCATAGAATCATATCGGTTATGATTCTATGCCTGTTTGGGTTTTGTCTGATGCAAGCCATGCAGGCTCCAAAGAAGCATGCCAGAAAACGCCCTCATGGTGACCGCGTATATCTTTTGCATGCAGATGAATTGTACTATGATATGTTCGGTAATAATCCTGATGCCCAAATATTGAAAGGTAAGGTCTCTTTCTTGCATCAGGGCAGTCATCTTACCTGTGACAGCGCGTATTTCTATCAGGCTTCTAATTCCGTGAAAGCTTTCGGACATGTTCATTACCGGCAGGGAGACACCTTGTCACTCACTTGTGATAGAGCAGAGTATGATGGGCAGATGCAGATGATGAGAGCACGCAAGAATGTGGTCTTGCATCATCGTCGGCAGACTTTACGTACTGATAGCTTGGATTTCGACCGCTTGTATAATATGGCAAACTTCTTTGACGGCGGAACGCTGATTGATGGTAAGGATAAGCTGGTTGCCGATTGGGGTGAGTATCATACCGAAACGCGTGAGGCTAAGTTTGTCTATAATGTCAAGTTGCGCAGCGGCAAGGATGTTGTTACCACCGATACTTTGTATTACGATGTCCGTAAGTCAAAGGCTCACATGGTAGGACCTTCTAAGATTGTTTCCGGTGCAAGTGTTGTCAAGACAGAAGACGGATATTATGATACCAAGACCGATAGAGCACAGCTTTACGGCCGTTCTACGGTTATGGATAAAGACAAGACACTTACGGGTGATACGCTCTATTATGTAAAGGATGGAGAGAGTACCGGATATGGCAATGTGGTTTATGTAGACAAGAAAAATAAAAATTCCCTGACTTGCAATTATCTGCGTTACAACGAGAAAACCGGTAATGGCTTTGCCACCCGCAATCCTGTAGCGATCGACTATTCGCAGAAAGATACCCTTTGGGTTCATTCTGATACCATGCGTATCAATACCTTCCATATCAATACCGATTCGGTATACCGTAAGGTGCATGCTTATCCTAAGGTCCGTGCCTATCGTCTGGATATGCAGGCCATCTGCGATTCCCTGGTTTTCAATTCTCAGGATTCCTGCATGACCATGTATAAGGATCCTATCGTCTGGAATGGAAACCGTCAGTTGCTGGGCGAGAAGATTCTGGTCTTCATGAACGACTCTACCGTTCGTTTTGCCCATGTCATCGGACAGGCGCTGTCTGTAGAGCAGATGCCGGATAGTGTTCATTTCAATCAGATCAGTTCTTCTGAGATGAAATCTTACTTTGAAAAAGGTGAGATTAAACAAGGAGAGTCTATCGGTAATGTGCAGACCATCTATTATATGACGGATGATAAGGACAGTTCGCTCATTGGCTTGAATTATCTGGAGACCGATACCATGCGTATGTATATGGGACCGGGCAGGAAGATGGAGAAAATCTGGACCAATAAGTTTACATCTACCATGTATCCTATGACGCAGATTCCGCCGGCAAAATATAAACTTAACAATTTTGCCTGGTTCGAGGACTTGCGTCCTAAAGATAAGAATGATATCTTTGTATGGCGTGGTAAATCCAAGGGCTCCGAACTCAAGAACATTAAGCGTCATGAAGCTCCACTTCAGAAACTGACTGACTGATTATAATGAAGCATCATTTTCTTATATGATTAACATTTAGAGATGAGTGATATTATTCAACTTTTACCCGATTCTGTTGCCAATCAGATAGCAGCAGGTGAGGTTATACAGCGTCCGGCTTCAGTTATCAAGGAGCTGGTCGAAAATGCAGTCGATGCGGGTGCCAGGAATATCCATGTCACAGTTACCGATGCTGGCCGTACCAACATCCAGGTGATAGATGATGGAAAAGGTATGTCTGAAACAGATGCTCGTTTGGCTTTCGAACGTCATTCTACTTCCAAAATCCGTAAGGCTGATGATTTGTTTGCACTTCGCACCATGGGCTTCCGTGGCGAAGCTTTGGCGTCAATAGCTGCTGTGGCTCAGGTAGAACTGAAGTCACGACAGGCTACCGACGAGATAGGAACCCTGATACAGATTTCTGGTTCCCGATATGAGAAACAGGAGCCATGCTCCTGTGCTGTGGGAAGCATCTTCTCTGTCAGCAATATCTTTTATAATGTACCCGCGCGAAGAAAGTTCCTGAAGTCCAATTCTACAGAGTTGAACAATATTCTGACGGCTTTCGAGCGGATTGCATTGGTAAATCCTCAAATCACCTTTACTTTACATAGCAATGGTACCGAAGTATTCAATTTGCGTGCCGCTAATTTGCGTCAGCGCATTCTCGATGTCTTCGGCAAGCGTTTCAATCAGGAACTCCTGCCGGTAAATGTAGAAACCACTATGTGTAAGGTGTCTGGATTTGTGGGCAAACCGGAATCTGCCAGAAAGAAAGGTGTGCATCAGTTCTTCTTTGTCAACGGGAGATACATGAAACATCCTTATTTCAATAAGGCTGTGATGGCTGCTTATGACCGTCTGGTTCCTCAGGGTGAACAGGTGCCTTACTTTCTGTATTTTGATGTAGATCCGAAGGATATTGATGTGAATATCCATCCTACGAAGACTGAAATCAAATTCGAGAATGAGCAGGCTATCTGGCAAATCCTCTCGGCTTCGGTCAAGGAGTCCATCGGTATGTTCAATGATGTACCTACCATTGATTTCGATACCGAGGATAAACCGGACATCCCTGTTTATAATCCAGAGATGAGTACGGCTGCTGCGGCACCGAAGATCAGTTTGAATCCTGGTTATAATCCGTTCAAGTCTTCCTCTTCCACGGGAGCAGTCCCTATGGGAGCCAGTTTCTCTGTTCCTAAGTCGAAACCTCAGGTGGATGAAAAATGGGAACAGCTTTATGAAGGACTCAAAGATCAGGATGATGTGCAGGGGATGGAACAGACCATGGTGTTTTCTGATGATTCTAGTCAGGATAATACGCCAGACAGTATCATTGCAGAGAAATCGCCAGCCCATTATCAGTATAAAGGTAAGTATATCATGACTGCGGTAAAATCGGGATTGATGATTATCGACCAGCATCGTGCCCATGTGCGTGTCTTGTTCGAACAGTATTTGCGTCAGTTGGCTGACCGGACCTTTCATTCACAGAAAGTCCTCTTTCCTGAGGTTGTGCAGTTCCCGATGTCAGAGAAGGTAATCTTTGAAAAGATCCTGCCTGAAATGGAATCGATGGGCTTTGAACTGGAAGATCTTGGAGGCGGAAGCTATGCCGTTAATTCAGTTCCTGGCGGACTTGAAGGATTGAATCCTCTTAAACTGGTACAGGACATGGTTTCTTCTGCAGTAGAAAAGGGCGTATCAGCCATTGATGAAATCAATCAGACTTTGGCTTTGAGTCTGGCTCGCCAGGCTGCAATACCTCAGGGGCAGATATTGAGTAATGAAGAGATGGAGGGGCTGGTGAATGATCTTTTTGCCTGCCAGAATGTCAATTATACGCCCGATGGAAAGTCGGTACTTTGTATCCTCCGTCAGCAGGAAATTGAGCATCTTTTAGGTTAAAAGCAGGGAAAAATCCCGTTTTTCTTTAAAAAGTTAACGAAAAATGCTATTTTTTTTAGAAAATGAAGGTTATTTCAAAAAATAGTATTATCTTTGCTCCGTCATTCAGAAGGTATATATATATAAATTGATTTTTAAATTATAAAGTTATGAAAAAGTTATTAGCAGTGCTAGCATTGGCTAGCGTAACAATGGGCAGTATGGCTCAGGATGCAGCAACTACTGAGAAGTATAGCGTTGCAACAAATTCTTTCTGGAGCAATTGGTTTGTTCAGGCAAACGTTGCTGGTTCTGCATTCTGGGGCAACCAGGAAGAGGGCAATGGTTTCTCTAAGAGCCCACTCAAGGGTTTCAGAAACAATCTCGGTTTCTCTGTTGCTGTAGGTAAGTGGTTTACACCAGGTCTCGGTCTCCGTACCAAGTTCAATGGCGCTTGGGGTCGTACAGTAGTTTCTGAGGATAAGTCAACAAATGCAAATAAGTATTGGACTTTGAATGAGCAGGTTTTGTTCAATGTTAGCAATATGTTGTGTGGTTACAACGAGGCTCGTGTTTGGGATTGCATCCCTTACGCAGGTGTTGGTATTAACCGTAACATGAGCGCTAACTGCTATGCTCCTGTAGTTGGTGTTGGTATCTTGAACGAGTTCAAGATCAATAAGAAGTGGGCTGTCAACCTCGATGTAAACTATGCAGTAGGTGCTAACGACTATGATGGTTACACAGGTGTATTGGCAGGTGCTAAGCCTAGCACATCTCGCTCTATCGACAAGGTGATTGCAAGCCACGACCGTTCTTTGAATGTTGAGGTCGGTGTTACATACAACTTGGGTAAGGCTACTTGGAACAAGGTTCCAGATGTTGATGCTATCAACGCTCTTCATCAGTCAGAACTCGACGCTCTCAATGCTAAGTTGAACGATGCTAATGCAGAGAACGACCGTTTGAAGAATCTCTTGAACAACCAGAAGCCTGTAGAGGATAAGGCAGTTAAGGAGTATGTTGCTACTCCAGTTTCTGTATTCTTCAACATCGGCAAGTCTAAGGTTGCTTCTAAGAAGGATCTCGTAAACGTACAGGCTCTCGCTCAGTATGCTAAGGACAACAACGCTAAGTTGGTAGTTAACGGTTATGCTGACAGCGCTACTGGTTCTGCAGCTGTTAACCAGAAGATTTCTAAGGCTCGTGCTGAGAAGGTAGCTGATGAGCTCGTTAAGTTGGGTGTTGCTAAGGAGAACATCGTAGTTAAGGCTAACGGTGGTGTTAAGGATTTGACTCCTGCTTCTTACAACCGTCGTGCAACTGTTCAGGTTGGTGAGTAATTATACAGTATATATAATATAAGGTATAAAAATAGAATAGGGCATTCTTCCTCGTGAAGAATGCCTTTTTTGTTTCTTTGAATTTCTTAAAAAGAACTTTTCTTTCTCAATAAGTACCTTTTGGGGTTGAAAGAGGTTTTGCAGTCCCATCGTAAGTACTTTCTCTTGGTTGGCTGTTTTTGGCAATTGAAATGCAAAAACTGACCGTTTTTACCCTGAAAATTGAGGAGAAACACCAGAAAATGCACTTTTTTGAAGAAAAAACGAAAAAAGTTGCTGAAAAATTTGGTGGAACCAAAAAATAGTCGTACCTTTGCAACCGCTTACGAAAAGTAAGGGCGCTTAGCTCAGCTGGTTTAGAGCATCTGCCTTACAAGCAGAGGGTCGGCGGTTCGAATCCGTCAGCGCCCACGGGGGTGTTCCCTGTGATTCACTTTTGTGGTTGCAGGGACTTTTTTAAGGGCGTTTAGCTCAGCTGGTTTAGAGCATCTGCCTTACAAGCAGAGGGTCGGCGGTTCGAATCCGTCAACGCCCACAATGGTGAAGGTCTTTCAACAATGTTGAGAGACCTTTTTTTTATGCTTTTAAATTATTTTATCACTATTTTCTCTGTTTTCTCACGATAATTCATTAATTTTGCACCCTATATATAATACGTATTGTTATGAATTTAGATTTATTGACTGCCATATCACCAATTGATGGTCGTTATAGGGGAAAAACAGAGCAGCTCGCTAACTACTTCTCAGAGTATGCTCTCATTCGTTATCGTGTACGCGTAGAGATTGAATACTTCATTACTCTATGCGAGTTACCTTTGCCACAGCTTGCTTCTTTCGACAAGTCGCTGTTCGAACGTCTGCGTGACATTTATCGTAATTTTGACGAGAATGAAGCACAGCGCGTAAAAGATATCGAGAAGATTACCAATCACGATGTAAAGGCTGTAGAGTATTTTATCAAGGAAGAATTTGATAAAATCGGTGGCTTGGATGCTTACAAGGAGTTTATCCATTTTGGTTTGACATCTCAGGATATCAACAACACAAGTGTGCCTCTCTCTGTAAAAGAAGCTTTGGAAGAGTGCTTCAATCCACAGGTAGAAGAGCTGATTGCACAGCTCCAGACTTATGCTGATGAGTGGAAGGATGTGCCTATGCTGGCTAAGACTCACGGACAGCCTGCTTCACCTACCCGTCTGGGCAAGGAAATCATGGTTTATGTTTACCGTCTTACCGAGCAGCTCAATTCGCTCAAGGCTTGCAAGATTACAGCTAAGTTCGGTGGCGCTACCGGTAACTATAATGCTCACCATGTAGCTTATCCACAGTATGACTGGAAAGCATTCGGTAACAAGTTTGTCAGCGAAAAACTCGGTTTGGAACGCGAGCAGTATACCACACAGATCAGTAACTATGACTACCTTGGCGCTATCTTTGACGCCATCCGTCGTATCAACACCATTATCATCGACTTAGACCGTGACTTCTGGATGTATATCTCTATGGATTACTTCAAGCAGAAGATCAAGGCAGGTGAGGTTGGCTCAAGTGCGATGCCTCACAAGGTGAACCCTATCGATTATGAGAACAGTGAAGGTAACCTGGGCATAGCCAATGCCATTCTTCAGTTCCTGGCACAGAAGCTTCCGGTTAGCCGCTTGCAGCGCGACCTTACTGACAGTACCGTACTCCGTAACATCGGTGTGCCTCTCGGTCATAGCGTCATTGCTATCCAGAGTACATTGAAGGGCTTGCGTAAACTGATTCTTCACGAGGAGAAACTGCAGGAAGATTTGAATAATACATGGGCAGTTGTAGCTGAGGCTATCCAGACTATCCTTCGCCGTGAGGCATATCCACATCCTTACGAGGCATTGAAGGCGTTGACACGTACCAACCAGCACATGACTGAGAAAACTATTCATGAGTTTATCCAGGGATTGAATGTGAGTGATAGTGTTAAGGCAGAACTGATGGCAATCACACCAAGCAATTATACAGGTATCTAATATACACAAAGGAATTTTGTAGTTTTAGTACATATATAAAAAAGTAAAAATTAGATTTATTAACCCAGCCGTGAGGCTATTAAGTATTTTAAGAAAATGGATTCAGAATTTGAAAACAAACCTCAAGATCAGTCTTCTGAGAATGAGAGAACCCGTGAGGGCTACAACCCAGCAGGTGGTTATCAGAAGAGTTATCGACCAGTAGGTCGCACACAGCGTCCTCGTATCAATTCACATCGCGCATACAGCAGCGACAGAAGTAGCAGTAACAGCGAAGGCGGTTTCCGTCCTGAAGGTTTCGGTGCTGGCTTGCAGAGTACAGGCAGCAGCGAGCGTCCACAGCGCAGCAGCTATCAGAGCCGTGGTGGTTATGGTAACAGCAACCGTGGTGGCTACCAGCCACGTCAGCAGGGAGGCTATCAGTCTCGTCCTCAGCAGAGTGGCTATCGTCCTCGTTACAACAATAATGATGAGCAGGGTGGTTATCAGCCTCGTCAGCAGGGTGGCTACCAGCCACGCCAGCAGGGCGGCTACCAGTCTCGTTCTCAGCAGGGTGGTTATGGCAACAACCGTGGTGGTTATGGTCGTCCACAGGGTGGCGGCTATGGCAACAACCGTGGTGGCGGCTATGGTCGTCCTCAGCAGGGTGGTTATGGCAACAACCGTGGTGGTTATGGTCGTCCACAGGGTGGTGGCTATGGCAACAACCGTGGTGGTTATGGTCGTCCTCAGCAGGGTGGTTATGGCAACAACCGTGGCGGTTATGGCCGTCCACAGGGTGGTGGCTATGGCAACAACCGTGGTGGCGGTTTCCGTCAGCACACTCCTGGTTACGATCCAAATGCTAAGTATAGCATGAAGAAGCGTATCGAATATAAGGAGGAGAACATCGACCCAACAGAGCCATTGCGCTTGAACAAGTTCCTCGCCAATGCTGGTGTTTGCTCTCGCCGTGAGGCTGATGAGTTCATCCAGGCTGGTCTGGTAACTGTCAATGGTGAGGTAGTTACCGAGTTGGGTACCAAGATTCTTCGTACCGATGAGGTGAAGTTCCACGACGCTCCTGTATCTTTGGAGAAGAAGGTATACGTATTGCTCAACAAACCAAAGGATTATGTTACAACCAGCGATGATCCTCAGCAGCGCAAGACTGTGATGGACCTCGTAAAGGATGTTTGTCCTGAGCGTATCTATCCTGTAGGCCGTCTCGACCGTAATACAACAGGTGTACTTCTCTTGACCAACGATGGTGACCTGGCTTCTAAGCTTACTCACCCTAAGTTCCTGAAGAAGAAGGTTTATCACGTTCATCTCGATAAGAATCTGACTGCTCACGATATGGATCAGATCCGTGAGGGTATCACCTTGGAAGATGGTGAGATCAAGGCAGATGCTGTAGAGTATGCTGATGATCGCGACAAGGCACAGGTTGGCATCGAGATTCATAGTGGCAAGAACCGTATCGTGCGTCGTATCTTCGAGAGCCTCGGCTATCGTGTTACCAAGCTCGACCGTGTACAGTTTGCAGGTTTGACTAAGAAAAATCTCCGTCGCGGTGACTGGCGCTTCCTTACTGAGAAGGAGGTAGACATGCTCCGCATGGGTGCTTTTGAATAAGGATAATAAGATATAATAAGAAAGGAGACTATCTGTTTAGTCTCCTTTTTAACCTATTAATTAACAATGGAAAAAGTAAAAAGAACTAAAGTTGTAGACTTGCTCAAGAGTACAGCCTACGGCTCAATCGTGAATGTCAAGGGATGGGTTCGTACCCATCGTAGTAGCAAAGCAGTCGATTTTATCGCTCTTAACGATGGTTCTACTATTAATAATATTCAGATAGTAGTCGACCCATCAAAGGTCGATGAGAATCAGCTCCGTCAGATTACTACCGGTGCTTGTATCAGCGCCGTAGGTACGCTGGTAGAAAGCCAGGGTGCCGGACAGAGTGTTGAGATCCAGTGCGAGAGCATCGAGATTTACGGTCTCTGCGGCAGCGACTATCCTATGCAGAAGAAGGGACAGAGCTTCGAATACATGCGTCAGTATGCTCACCTCCGTCTCCGTACCAATACCTTTGGTGCCGTGATGCGTATCCGCCATAACATGGCAATGGCTATCCACACTTACTTCCATGAGCATGGATATTTCTATTTCAATACTCCGCTCATCACAGCCAGCGACTGCGAGGGTGCTGGTCAGATGTTCCAGGTAACTACCAAGAACCTCTACAACCTGAAGAAAACCGAGGATGGCAAGATTGACTATTCTGATGATTTCTTCGGCAAGCAGACTTCATTGACCGTTTCCGGTCAGTTGGAGGGTGAGCTCGGTGCTACAGCACTCGGCGCCATCTATACCTTCGGTCCAACCTTCCGTGCAGAGAACAGTAATACTCCTCGCCACCTGGCTGAGTTCTGGATGGTAGAGCCAGAGGTTGCTTTCCTGGATATGGACGGTTTGATGGAGTTGGAGGAAGACTTCATCAAGTATTGTATCCGTTGGGCACTGGAGCATTGCAAGGACGATCTTGCTTTCTTGAACAAGATGATTGACAAGGGTCTGATTGCCCGTCTGGAAGGCGTATTGAATTCCGACTTCGTTCATCTTCCATATACCGAGGGTATCCGCATCCTTCAGGAGGCTATTGCCAACGGTAAGAAGTTTGAGTTCCCATGCGAGTGGGGTGATGACCTGGCTTCAGAGCATGAGCGTTTCCTCGTAGAGGAGCACTTCAAGCGCCCGGTTATCATGACCAACTATCCTAAGGCTATCAAGGCATTCTATATGAAGATAGACGAGGAGGAGAGTGGTTTCGGTGGCAAGAGCGGTCAGACCGTTCAGGGTACCGACGTACTGTTCCCACAGATTGGTGAGATTATCGGTGGTTCTGTCCGTGAGGAGAGCTATGACAAGCTGATGGGTGAGATTGAGGCCCGCAACATTCCTATGAAGGATATGAGTTGGTATCTTGATACCCGTAAGTACGGTTCATGCCCACACGCAGGTTTCGGTCTCGGTTTCGAGCGTCTGATTCTCTTCGTAACCGGTATGCAGAATATCCGCGACGTGATTCCATTCCCACGTACACCAAAGAATGCAGAGTTCTAAAGATTAAGATAGATAATGTCTTTTTTCTTCGTAGAATGACGAGGATTAGGGCAAAACATAAAATAAGTGACTATTTATTTTGTGTTTTGCCCTTTTTGTTGTATATTTGCAATGTGTTAAAAAATAAGGGATTATGAAACGAGCTAAAAGAATACCTTACGGAGTGTCAGACTTCATCGACATCATAGAGAGAAATCAATATTATGTCGATAAGACGATGTATATACCAAAGTTAGAGGATGAGCCTGATGCCTTGTTCTTT
>ULNN01014703.1_pt1 | contig 11994 bp, 3 predicted proteins | sample 1951931 | NCBI WGS metagenome assembly ULNN01 (sample SAMEA4835578, study PRJEB28245) | human gut metagenome | biome: gut microbiome; material: fecal sample | place: Denmark | collected 2008
TGCGACGCTGCCGTCGGATGAGCCCGACGACCCTGACCTCGATCCTGACGAAGGAAAGGGGTGTGGATTTACCCCCCCCCATCCGTGGATTGAATGGACATTTCCCATAGTGTGAGATGTGGGACACCCTTTGTGGCGTATTTTCATTCACGAAAAAAACACGATGGTTCACGAAAAGGACCATTGCGGTTTCGCATGACTCCATGGATTATGTATAATTTTGTACACGATTGCACTGACAAAAAGTGGTCTATCAACGTCTCTTTACCTTATTATATATTAGGGAAGAACAGCTGAAAAGAAAATAATTAATTTGTACAATTAAATAAGATTATGAGAAAAGATGTACTGATTTCTCTCCTCGCCATTACAGGCGCCCCCGTTGCAGCATTGGCCGACGCCGATGTTGTGATCGACAAGACTGCATGGACAGGAGATGATTTGACCGTATCGGAAGACGGTTCCGTGACCGTCTCCACAGGAAAGGAAGTTTCCATCGAGAAAGAACTGGCTCCTGGCGAGTATAAGCTGCAGGATGCCCCCGAGTTGTTTACCGACAATGCCAAGATTGTCGCTGTCTATAAGGGCAAGGAGTATGCCCCCGGCGTCGCTTTTACTATCGATGGTGATGCGCCAGCGAAAGTAAAAGTCAAGGTTCGTGCCGTGACCCCGGGCGAATTCAAGTTCTCTGGTGTCAAGTTTACCTTGCTCTTCGACTTCGCTGCTCCGGTGAAGGAACTCGGTGCGCAGCTCGGCGAAATCGTCAGCGGTACCAGCGACTACTTCCGTACCACCGATGCTTGGAAGACGGGCAAGGACGGAAAGCCCAGCCTGGAGATGCAGCTGGCCGACTATGCCAGCCAGCTTGACATCATTGAGAAAGGTGATTATGATGTCTATGTGAAGAACCACCTTTGGCAGGGAAAGGACAGCCCCGAGCTTCTTGCACTGAAGAATGGTATTGATGCCCTTGCCGATGTCGTAGAGAAAGCCAACGTCAACGAGAACTCCTACAAGAGTGCATGGGATGCCTATACGGATGCAAAGCGTCAGTTTGACGGTTTCTACTGGACTTGGTATTATACGGATAAGGCCATGAAGGAGACCTATCAGGCTGACTACGACAAGATAAAGAAAGATATTGAAGACTTCGGTACGCTGGCGATGCAAAAGTACAACGCAGGCGCAGCCAATGAACTGAAAACGGATGAGTTTACGGAAAACTTCAGCCGGCATTTTAATACGCTGAAGGCCAATATCGGTACTTCTGGCAACGCCTGGCTCAATATCAGTGCTACGTATCAGGATGGTTTGAGCTCGTTCAATGCAGCTCAGGAGGAGATACATACCCAGATGCCGGACGACGGCAACTATGCCGACTGGAACGCAGAGGCCCTCAACGCCATGCGCTCAGCGTGGAAGAAGGTGAGCGACCTGTACAAGGACATCGATGCCGACAAGACGAAGGCTTCTGAGCAGGAGGAGAACTTCCGCACGCTGAAGGAAGCACAGGTGGTGGTCATCAATGCCACGAAGGACGAGTATCTCGCCAAGCATGTCGATGCCGAGGCCAAGAAGGCTGCCGCCGACCAGCTCCTTGCCAATCTGGAGGACGACTTCCAGTATCTGGAGGAGAGCGACGATGTGAACCAGAAGTATGCCAGCCGCGTCAAGGAGATCCGTACCGCAATCAATGCCCTCAAGGACAAGGTGGCCAAGGACTACAAGGCACCCCACAATATCCGCACGGCCAGCTATGCTGCCGACCGCGATGCCATTCAGGCCAAGATCAATAGCTTGCGCAGCGATGCTGGTGCCATCATCCAGAACTACGAGAACTATCAGAAGTTGCTCAAGGCACTGGGCACTGAGACGGGCTTGCAGAAGCAACTCGACGACGCCAAGGCTGCCGTAGCCAAGATGAAGCCAGCCGCAAAGGGTGATGCGTATGATGTGGCTGCCCACTTCCAGAAGACGGCTGCCGGCCTGCAGAAGACCATCGACCAGATCAAGGAAGCCGTTGAGAAGGCCTATCAGGAGAAGACGCTGACAGAGACCGCACGCACGGACTTCCAGCAGCAGATAGATGCTGCTGCTATGGCCATCGGCAAATATCAGGATGACGCCACGGCTGCGCTGGATCGCTACGATGTGGTGAACACCGCCATCAAGGACTACAAGGACGCACTGACCACGCTGCGTGCGACCGTCGGTACGAAGACGCTCGTCGTTGCCACTCCGGCCACGGAGGTCACGGGTAAGACCTACGGAGAGCGCATCACCAAGCTTCAGACAGAGATCGACCGTGTGGCAGGCAACTTCAGTGCCGCCAATGAGAAGCTCGATGCCGAGCACCTTGCCGCTTTGCTGGCCGTGCAGCTCAAGGAGACCATCCTCACCGATGCCCAGGCCCTCAATGCTGCCTTCGACAATGACAAGAAGAATTCTGACAAGACTGCCAAGATTGAGGCTGCCAAGGCGATGTATGATGCTGCCAGCGAAATCGTTGACGCCATCAAGGCCGACATCGACCAGTACAAGGGCGTGCCCTATGAGTATTACAATGTGACGTGGACGGAGGACAACCTCGGACTGAAGTATGACGAGTTGCTCCAGGAGCTCAATGATATCGAGGCCTGCACCAATACGCAGAAAGCCAAGATCCAGGCTGTAGCAGCCACCAAGGACGATATCACCGAGGACAACGCAGTAGAGGCTATGTCCTTGTTGAGCGTCATCAAGGGTGACGTGGACGCCATCAACGAGGCTCTGAGCGAACTGCTGACGCGCGTGGACGCCCAAAAAGCACATGTCAATGCGGAGAAGCAAGCTTATACCGACTTCATCGGAAATCAGTATTATTATTACCCGAAGGGTGCTGAGCTGGTCAGCCGCACGTTGACGGAGGCAAAGAACGCATTCAAGATACCTGGCGAGAGCATCGACCCACAGATCCAGGCCACAACCAACAAGCTCGACGCACTGAAGGCGGAGGCTGCTACGGCGCGCGCCAAGGAGATCCTTCAGGAATCATGCAAGGATAGCTATGATGCCGAGGGCCATGTCGTCAAGGGTATCACCAGTCGTCTCAACGACTTGCAGCTGGAGGCCGATGCCCTCAAGGCATTGGCCATCGACTCTACAGCCAACTATGATGCCTATCAGAAGCTGAAGGACAACTTTGTTGGACAGAGGATAGATATTTGGAACTATAGCTCTTGGGGCAGAGATTACACAACGACGCACTATGGCTTTGCCAATGCTTTCGACGCTGTGAGAACGCGCATAAACCAAAAGACGAACGGTACCAACGCAGCCTATTATCTCAGCCTGCTCGCCTATCCCGACGGCGTGCACTTCAAGGAGCGCCAGGCCATAGAGCAAGCTATCGAGGCCGCCTACAAGGCAGGCAAAGCCTGGACAGGTTCTTTCAAGTACAATTACAATACCTATAAGAATGAGCCGGAGCTCAATACGGGGATAGCCAGACGTATGACGGATCTTTCCAACGTGCTCAGAGAGCTTCCCAAGCAGGCTTATAATGACAACACCAACTATTATACTCAGGTGGACGAAGGCAACAAGTGCCAGGCCCTTTGGGACGAGGTGAACGGATTGTTCAACGCTTCCGATCTCCGTCCTGAGACGCTGAAGCCCTATCTCAGTCAGCTCGGCGACCTCCTGAAGCGCATCAAGGAGCAGAAGGCGTTGGTGGAGAAATATTATGCCGAGGGTCTGACCACTACCAACCACTCGACGGTCAGCGAGGCTTACCGTTTCATCAAGATCGAACTCGACGGCTTGAAGGCCTTCATCGAGGGCAATGGCGACTACAACGCTGTCATCGCTGGAGACAACCTCATCCGCTACAATACTTTCTGTGCCAAGGTGCAGGAGACGGAGGACAAGTATGGTGAGGGAACTGCCCAGATTGCTGGCTACCAGAACATCTCTACCGAGGAGCTCAAGGAGCTGGTCAATGTGGAGAGCATCATCGCTGCCCAGGAGAACATCTATAAGTATGCCGCCCTCATCAAGGACTTGAAGGACGAAGCCGCTGACTCCTATGCGAAGACCACGTCGCCCGCTCTTTGGGATATCGACGAGGCCAACGCCAAGAAGGCTCAGAAGTACACGGATCAGATCGAGGCTTACAAGAAGGAGCTCGACTTGGCTGTCAATACGGCCGTGAGAGCCAAGTTGGAGGAGATGCTGGCCAACCTCAACGACAACCAGCTCGCTCCTGCCAAGGAGAAGGTGGCTTCCTACGACAAGAACGTGCGCGACAACGCCTTTGCGAATGTGCAGGAGTTCTACGACAGAGTCAGTGCCGACGACTACAAGAAGTCGCAGTTGCTCGTGAGCAACCTCGATGGCGACTGGAACTTCTTTGGCATGGTGCCCAACTTGCTCGTCGCAGACCTGGAGCAGGCTGCAAAGGACGAGTGGAAGGCCCTCTACGAGGGTGTCTATGTCGGTGTGGACGGCACGCTGACAGAGGGCGACGACCGCTACGCTGGTGCCAAGGCCGACAACGAGAAGTGGCTTGCCGCCCTGGAAGGCTTCGCCTATGAGGGCAAGGATGACGATCTCAAGTCTTACAAGGACCGCGTCGCCAAATACCTCACTCCGGCCACGGAATTGGCTGCCAAGGCTGCCGACGGCACGTTCACGGGCAAGATCGCTGATCTGCAGCGCTATATCGATGCGTTCTACGCAGAGGCAGGTGCTGTCTATACCAGCGCCAAGGCCAAGGCTGACGCATACGATGCCAATATCAAGAACTTCGACCAGTTGACCATCGACTACAATACCGTCACGGAGCGCATCAAGGCTGCGCAGGAGTATTATGGCGCATTCAATGTGGCAAGCAGCCGCATCGAGGCCAACATCGCTTCAGCATTTAATCAGGTGAAGCGTTGGCAGGCTGACCTCACACGCCAGAACGCTTCGCAGGAGATGAGTAAGCGCATCCATGGTCTGACTATCGGCGAGGACAAGCAGTGGTACGACTGCCACAGCATCAAGATCCTCAGCATCGATGGTATCTACAACGCGGCCAACCAGGCCGAGGTTGCTGCGATCAAGGCCGACATTGTTGCCATCGAGACCCAGAAGCGCGAGGCTTTGGACAACCTCACGGGAACGGCGGCTGACGAGGTCAAGGCATACTATGACGAGCACTGCAAGAACCTCGCCAAGGAACTTGACGATCTGCTCAAGGAGTTTGACGAAAACGCAACCCCGGCAGAGGCGAAGAAAGACGCTGGCTTGCTGGCTCTGGAGAAGAAGGTGGCGCAGGCTCGCATGGGGCTCATCAAACTCGTGAATGCCGAACTGATCGAGGGTGTAGCCAGCAGCTTGGGTACACTGGTTTCGCAGGCTGAGTCGACATACGACGATGTCAACACTACCTACGACGGAGTATATGCGCCCGTGAAGGTGGAGTACAAGTCTGCATTGGACGCTTGCCGCGAGGAACTCGATGGCGTGAAAAACCTCATCACCTCTTATGGCGATGAGATTGTGACCTACAAGACGAAGGTCATCCACATCCTCAATGTGTTGATAGACCGCATGGGTGCTACCCGCACGGATATCATCGAGGCCAACAAGCCCTATGTTGCCCACGCCAAGGCAATGAAGGACCTTCAGGACGCCTATGACGCTCTGGTGGCTGAGCAGACCAGGGTGAAGGAGCTGATAGCGTCTTACCAGCATGCTTCCGAAGTGCGTGAACTCTCAGAATGGCAAGGATTAGGGGAGATGTTCTATTTTGAGGGCGGCAAGTCCTACATGGAGAACTATGAGAAGCTGTTCTTCAATGTGGCCAGTGAGAAGGCCGAGGAGGTCAGCGACGTCCTTGAGCAGGCTGCCAAGACGCTGGAGGAAGGCCCTGTGTCGGCCATTCTGACCGATAGCCAGGTGGAGTCGTACAAGGACGGTTGCCTTGACGAGGCCTATGCGAAGCTTGCAGTGGTAGAGGCGTTTGGAGCTTGGAAAGAGACACAAAGCGTGTATCAGTCCAAAGTTTACACCGCTCGCTACGACATGGAGAACTCGTTCAATAAGTCTGGAACGAACATCTATGACGAGGATAATTCGCTGTGGGAACAGTTTAACAACTTGGAGCGCGCTTGTCAAAACTTCAACAATTATCTCGACTTCGTTGACATTTACCGCATTCTTCCCACGAAGGACATCAACGGAAATGCATGGCTGAATCCTGATGGTAGCGAGGCTTGGCAAAAGGAGATCAACTATTCGAAGGACGAGGAGTATGGCGTGAAGTTGGTCGCTGCTACGTCAGAGTCTTTGGTCGAGTCGATGAATGCTCTCAGAACTTCCATCGAGGAGAATACGTATGTGCTCGGCGACGTTACCGAGGACGGCGTTGTCCTGACCGACGACTACCTCGCCGTGCTCAACGCTTTGCTCGATCCGGAGACCCTGGAGGGTGGCAAGGTATTTGCCGCAGCCGACGTCAACCGCGACGGCAAGATCTCCATCGCTGATGTTACCCTCATTGCAGCCAAGGTGACCAATGGTCTCTGGCCGTCGCTGGGTGGCAGTCTGAACGCTCCGATGGTTGGATCCGAAAACCTCACCGTCTCGGCAGAAGACAACAACGGCGTACAGCGCATCGCTATCAATCTCGAAAACCGCAAGGACTATGTGGCTTGCCAGATGGACATCATCCTGCCCGCAGGCATGACGGTGGTGGGTGAGAGCGTGGGCAACCGTGCCAACGGCCACGCACTCTACTCCAAGGACATCGACGGCGTACACCGCGTGGTCATCTCCACGATAGAGAACAACAGCTTCACCAATGGTTCCGCCATCCTCTACCTCGACGTGCAGGGCGGCAGCATCGACAAGGTGGCGCTCGACAAGGTTATCTTTGCCGAGGCCAATGGCCGTGAGACGACGATCACGGGCAGCGATGCGACCGGCATCAGCGGCATGGAGGCCGAGGGCAGCCTGAAGCAGAAGATCTATACTGTGGGCGGTCAGTTGCTGGATAAGGTGAAGCAGGGCATCAACATTGTCCGCAACGCCAACGGCAAGACCCAGAAGGTTACTGGTAAATAATCATATACATCGGTAATTTTTTCTCAATTACGAGGGCGTGGTTGCCACGTATGTGACAGCCGCGCCTATTTTTGATAACAACAACGACAACATACATCTTCTAAACGTAAATAGTTATGTTTAAGATTACAACAAGTTTCAAAAGAATGGCCTTGATGATGGTCTTGGCCATAAGCGGGACGATCTCTGTCCTTGCTGGCAACCGACTTGTGCTCAACGACGGTGGTCCTATTGCCATCAAGCCGGGCGAGACGAAAGAGATCACTGTGAACCTCGTCAATGACGAGGTGATCTATGCGATGCAGTTTGATATGGACTTCACTTCCCCGAATGTCGAGATTGTGCCGGGTAGCTTCAAAATCAACGAGGAGCGCATAGACCGTGAATGCTTCATTGCTACGATGATCCAGCAGCCTGATGCGAAGTGGCGCATCGCCCTCCTTACCAAGGACTTCACCCCCATCGCGGGCACTGAGGGCGCACTGGGTACGTTCAAAATTCGTGCTACGTCCAACTTCTCTTCTGCTGATGATGCACAGATCGGGTTCTCCACTTGCAGTGGAGGCGACCGCCAGGGCAAAAAGGTGCTTATCGACTGCCCCAACTATCAGGCTATCACGCCGATGGTGGGAAGTCTTTGTACGGGCGAGCAGGCGTTCTCTATCAAGCCTGGCGGTACCCACAAGGTGGACGTTGTGCTGAAGAACGATATTTATTTCTGTGGCCTTCAGGCCGACATCACGCTGCCTGAGGGATTGCATATCGAGAAGAAGAGCAACGGGAAAATGAATTTCCAGTATAGTGAGCGCTTGTCAAGCAATTTCGCCATCTCTTCCGGAGTGAAGAATGGCATCGTGCGCGTCGCACTCTCTTCTTTGCCTATCGACAAGATCCAGCCTTACAAGGATGGCGACGGCGTGATCTTCTCGTTCAATGTCGTGGCCGACCCGGACTTTGCGACAAACGAGACCTCAGCCATCGTGTTTTCCAATGTACTCGCTGCCAATGAGACGACGGAGTACTCGCTCGACATCACGGACGCTCATGTCTCTGTGACGAGTCTCAAGGCCATCAACGATGCTGCCTATGCGCGCCTCGCTGAGGAGGTGGCTGCCCTGCAAAAAGCTCTTGACGACGCCAAGGCGAAGGTGGCCGAGGAGTGCCCGGATGTGGCCGAGAACTACGCTGAGACGGTGGAGACCATTCAGAGCTTGATCAATGCCATCCAGTCAGACCTTGATGCCAAGAACGCCGACTGTGCGCTCACGGAGACTTCTACGCTGGACGCCGAGGCCGTAAAGGGTGTCAATGAGGCCATCGCCAAATATCTGGAGGAAGCTGCTGCCGCCCAGGCAGAGCATCTGAAGAAACTGGCTAACGAGGCCGCTTATGTCCGTTTGACCGAGGAGGTAGCTGCTGTACAGGCTCGTTTTGACGAGGTGAAGGCCACCATCGAGAAGGACTATGCCAATGTAGCCGCACAGTTTGTTGATACTGAGGCCGCTATCCAGGGCGATATCGACCAGAAGAAGGCAGAGCTGCAAGCTCAGTATGAGGCCGTGAAGCTCGACGAGAACAGCACCATCGACTTGGAGACCATCAAGGCTGCTGTCGAGCAGCTTCTCGCCAATGCGAAGCTCGGCAATGCGAAGCTCGTAGCCAATGAGGCTGCCTATGTGCGCCTGAGCGACGAGATTGCCGCTGTACAGACTCGCCTCGACGAGGTGAAGGCCACCATCGAGAAGGACTACGCCATCGTGGCCGCACAGTTTGTCGGTGTGGAGTCCAGCATCCAGTATGACATCAACAAGAAAAAGGATGAGCTGAAGGCTCAGTTTGAGGCCGTGGAACTCGACGAGAATAGCACCATCGACCTGGAGACCATCAAGACTGCTATCGAGCAGCTGCTCGCTGATGCCAAGGCTGCGGCAGAGGCTAATAGCATCGGTTCCATCCAGAGGCTGATGAGCGAGGGCGCAACGTTCTATACGCTCGGCGGCCAGAAGGTCGAGGCTCCTTGCAAGGGCAACATATATATGATCCGTCATGCTGACGGAAGTGTCAAGAAAGTATATATCAAGTAACCAATGCTTGTTAAGGCTGGTTCTAACAATTAGTTCGGGGACTTTCGAAACCATTGAGGGTGAAAGGTCTATCGGTCTGATTTTAGAGCCAGCCTTATGGTAAAAGAGTTTACCATACTATCAATTCCAGTTGAACCGGAGAAGTCAGTTCTCGATGTTTTGGAAGGTCTTTGGAAATCAAAGCGCAGTCGGCGAAGTAGGTGAAATGGACAGCGCATGCATCGTTGCCTGTTGTTTGGATTCCAGTATTATCAAAAGACTTGCCCTGTTCCCAACGGGGCTACGATCGGTTTCTCATCATTCTGACTTCAAGGAAACAACCTTGGAAGTATAACTTCGTTTGGGGTTTTTACGCTTACTGGGGTTTGTGAAAATCTCGTAAGCTGTTTCCCTTTATGAAATTCATTCCATCGGTGGGATGACGAATGTCGGCTGTGAAGTCGGGTTCGTCTCCCACCGTTTTGCATCCCCTCCCCCTTGCTCACGACCCAAACTGATAGCTTCACGAACAAAAGCCTTAGAAAAAACCATCTACGAAATAAAAAAGAGGATTTACGAAAAAGACCCTTTAAACTGCTGATATTCAAGACAAAACCGTAGTAAACAAAATCGCATCACTAAATCTAAACAAACTTTTTTTGATTTTTTTCTCAAAACAGGGGTTACTTTCCCCCTTTTCTCCTCATTAATATATGAAACACGATTAGTTGCCGTAGCGGAACGGCACACCCGCAGCGACTGCGGGCTCTACTTACTGGACACAATATATATATGTATCAAATTTATCGGGGCACCCATCGTGGTGCCCCGCTTTGTGTTTTTACCATCTAATTAACCCGTTTCCATTCGATTTTTGAATCAAGAATTTGCAAGTAAAGAAAGTAAATCCGTATGCGGCTATCAGTTTTTTAGAATGCGATGGCTGGTGTGTAGATGAAAGTCAGCAGGAATATGGGGTGGTAAGAATCAGAGTGAGATGGCGTGGGAGTGGTGTGTAACTTGTTGATATACAAAAGTAAATCGGAAAGGAAACAAGCAGAAATCATCTTATCGAAAATGCTTATAGCTGCATTTGTGCTTTTTAAATGCCGATGATCTGCGGCTTTCGTTATTGTCTATACCTTTGCAATCGAAAATCGCGGATGCCACTTCCGACAGGTGTGGCGCTGCGGCAAGGCAGAGGAAATTAGTCAAAATAATAAAGTACAAATGGAAATACTTGAAAAGTTGTTTTACGGATTCCCCGAGTTGTGGGGAGGAGGCGTGGCCCACTCAGTGATGATTCTGGCCCTGGTGATCACGCTCGGCCTGTGCTTGGGCAAGGTTCGGGTGCGCGGAGTATCGCTCGGGCTGGCCTGGGTGTTGTTTATCGGTCTGCTGATGGGCAACCTTCCCATCACCATCGACGAGCATCTGCTCCACTTCCTCAAGGAGTTTGGCTTGATACTCTTCGTCTATTCCATCGGCCTTGAGGTGGGCCCGGGCTTCTTCTCCTCCTTCCGTGGAGGTGGCAAGAGTCTCAATATCCTCAGTATTGTAGTTGTGGCATTGAGTATTGTGACAACCCTCGTGGTCTATTCCTTCTCTGGCACATCCGCTACGACCCTCGTCGGCATCCTCTCGGGTGCCGTGACCAATACCCCGGGACTGGGTGCGGCACAGCAGGCGTTCAGCGATCTGCGCCACATTGACGCCCCATCCATCGCCACAGGCTATGCCATCGCCTACCCTGTGGGTGTGCTGGGTGTGATCCTCTCATTTGTCATCCTCCGCTATGCCCTGCGCATCGACAGACACCATGAGGAGGACGCTGCCAAAATGGGCGCAGGCCACTTGAAGGAAATGACACTCCACACGTTCTCTGTGCGCCTGACCAACAAAATGGTGGCTGGCGACACGGTGCGCCAGATCCACGAAGTGCTGAAACGCGACTTCATGATCTCGCGTATCATCCACAGCGACGGCAGTGGCAAGGGTGAAGTGGTCAACGGGGCGACGGTAGTCAACGAGGGCGACCTGCTCCAGGTGGTGGCCCATCCTACGGCCGTGGAGGCCATCGTGGCCCTTGTCGGCGAAAAGGTAGAGGTGGCGCCCGAGACCTTTGGCAAGGATCTGATCACGCGTCGCATCCTTGTGACGAAGCCGGGTGTCAACGGCAAGAGCATCGGCCAGATGGGTATCCGCACGAGCCTTGGCACGAATATCACGCGAGTGAACCGCAACGGTGTGGACCTCATCGCTACCCCGCATCTGAAACTGCAGCTTGGTGATCGTGTGACGGTGGTGGGTACGGAGCTTGCTATTGCCCATACGGAGAAACTCCTTGGCAACCAAATGAAGCGGCTCAACGCGCCCAACCTCATCCCTATTTTCCTTGGTATCATGCTCGGTTGTATCGTGGCCAACATCCCCTTCTTCCTTCCGGGTATCAATGAGAGCCTGCGACTGGGACTCACCGGCGGCCCGCTGGTGGTGGCCATCCTCATCGGTTTCTTCGGCCCGAAATATAACCTCGTGACCTATAATACGATCTCGGCCAACTTGATGTTGCGCGAGGTGGGTATCTGCATCTTCCTGGCCTGTGTTGGACTGGGCACGGGAGCGCCCTTTGTACAAACCCTTGCCACGGGTGAGGGCGCGCAGTGGATTGCCTATGGTGCCGCCATCACGATGGTGCCTATCCTGGTTGGTGGTTTGATAGGCCGCTATGTCTTCCACATCAACTACTACACGATGCTCGGTGTGCTCGCTGGTGCCCATACCAATCCGGCAGCCTTGGCCTACGTTCGCGAGCAGACCTCTGCTGACGCGCCCGCCG
>ULNN01011137.1_pt1 | contig 11904 bp, 10 predicted proteins | sample 1951931 | NCBI WGS metagenome assembly ULNN01 (sample SAMEA4835578, study PRJEB28245) | human gut metagenome | biome: gut microbiome; material: fecal sample | place: Denmark | collected 2008
ATGTCATATATAACAAAAAAATTGTGTGCAAGGATTTTTTGCCTATATTTAGACAAAATGATGATTACATATATGATGAACTATTAAAGGTTACTAATTGGGTTGATAAAAATTCGACTTTAGAAAAACTATATATTCAAAAAGAAAATCTTAAAACTGCGATAAAACAACATGAACAAATTATAAAAGCTAAATACCCTGAGTTTAAACGAAATGAGTGCTTTAAGCCTTTTTATAAATATGCAAGATTCTCTGATTTAAGGTATTTGCTAAAACATGATGCAGTTAGGGTACTTCATTGGTTTTCTTATAAAACATATTCCATCATAAATCTGGAACAAGAGTTCTCTGATATTCCAAAAGAATTTGTCGCTTATTTGCGTTTAAAATCATGTCAAAGAAAACAAGCCTCAATTTCTCGCAAAATTAATAAAATGAATAAATATTATAATGAACCAACAGAACTGTTCGCCAGATTTGTTGAAGGCTTATTCTTGGATAAAGAAAAAATAAACGAACTAGCACCTAGAACATTTAATTTGTTTTACGACTTATATCAAGAAAATTATTATACAAATTTGAAAGAATTATTTTCTATTGTAAACATTTGTGTCTAAACTAGCAAAAATTCCCGTAAAAATGTTTTAATATAAAAGGTGATGTGTGTATGAATATATTAAATTATAATATTCCTTTGATTAAGAATTTTGCAATTAATAGAACTAACTGTAATCCTGTTAGTCAAAACACTTCTGTACCAAAATTCAATACGGGAGTGACCAATGATGTATTCATTAAAAGTTCACCCTCTTTCGGCTCTGCAACCTCTAATGGTAAATTTTTGATGAAGTTAAGTCGTATTAGAGATCCTTATAGCGGTGTAATTATATTAAGACCTAATGAAGTTGACGGAATTAGCAGTGCTTTACGTAAAAAGCAATCTACTGCTGGTAAATTACATATTCTTGGAGAACATACTGAAAGTATGTTACCCGTAGAAAGAGGAATGTATAGTTTCTTTTGTGAAGTTAATAAAAAAAATAAAAATTTGACCGTTTCGGAAATTTTAAGAGCTCAATATCCTTATTCAATAAGAGGATTGGTTTCTCATCAAAACAAAGTTTTTAATTCTATAGAAAAAGCTTCAGAAAAAATTTCAGAGAAAAATAGAGCAAAAGTATTTGATGAATTAGCAGAAGCAAGAGAGAGAATATTATTACCAGAAGAAGATTTTAAACATAAATTTAAAAGAAAAACCTTTATAGATAGGCTTGTAAGAATTCAATGTAATGATATATTGGATAATGTGAAAGAAAATATAAAAACCTTACCTGAAGATAAGATGTTAAACGCAAAAAAATCTTATTCTCAAGCTCGTTATTCAATTAATAATATGCCACATGACAAGTATATTGATAATGAACATAGACCAATAGATTTGGTTAGAAGTTTGCAAAAGAAGTACGCACCTGACTATAAAGATGAAATGGGAGATATTATAGATATCGCAGAAAATCTTCCGACATCAAGTGATAGTATGAATGCGTTTGTTGTAAAATATGCAGATAGATGTGATAATGAAATTTGTAACAGGTTAATATTACCTTCAAGAGCTTCTGTAGAACATGTCCAAGCTGACTCTTTGGGTGGCGAAAATGAAGCTGCTAATTTTATTTTAGCAACATCTTCCAGAAATAGTGAACGAGGGAATATGCCTATTAAGGAATTTATCAAAAAATATCCTGAAATCCCTAAATATACTCAACAGTATATGGACGACATCATAAGAGAAGGCAACAGAGGGCAGTTAGCAGGTCATGAATGGTATCCATACCTGATAAAGGATACCATTAAACAAGAATCAGGAATTAATGTTGATATCTCAAAATACAAGATAAAACCTGAAAATGCGTTTTATAGTTTGCCACCAAGGCTAAGAGAAGATTATCCTAACTATAAACAATATATTCCGGATAGAACAGAACCTATAAATATAAAAGTATAGTAAATGTTTGATAAGAAAGAAGTTATGGATTACTCCATAACTTCTTCTTTTTGCTTATTAATTAAATCTTGAATTTTAGAAATAATTTCATCGCCTTTTTGTTGCATGTCTGAAACTATATTATCAGCTTTATCTTGGATATCTTTGACTGTTTCATCAGTCTTTTGTGCAACATCTTTTGCCATTGTACCTAAAGCTTCTCTGGTTTCTTCACCTGATTGTGGTGCTAATAGGATTCCTGCAAGTGCGCCTAAACCTGCGCCTACAGCAAAACCTGCTAAAAATCTTGAAACTGACATATTTATATCTCCTTTACAAAATAAATTATAATCTATAATAATTTGATGTCATCGCTTAATAACCTAGTCTTAATGACTACTTTTTAAGTAATGATTTAATTAAGCTGAAAACACTTTTAAAAACAACTCCTGACAAAGTAGATGTCTTTGATAGCATAGTAAGAACAATCTTTGACACTTTGCCAGAAATGTTTTTGAATCTGTTTACATTGTTTTCTGTGCGTTTTACTAGCTTATTTATTATTCCTACAGATTCAGTAATATCCGATAATATTGGTTCTACAGAACTTTTTACCAAATCTGCAGTTTTGTTTACGGTTGTAAGAAGTTTTGATAAATCAAAAAGCACTTTTACAACAAATATTCCTACAGCAACCACGAAAACTACACTGGTCCATGCAAGAAATGTAAGTCCATGATATAGACTTGCAGTATCCATATACCAATCTCCCCTTAATTAAAATCGTAATCGATATCTTCTAATTCTTTTGCTTTTCTCATTTTTTCAGAGCGAAGCATATTATTGAATTTTTTGAACTGTCTTTCTAATTTATAACAGAACAAATCTATTGATTCAAAAGCTTTTTTCTTAGCATCACTTACTTCCGGAGAATGTTTTTCTGCAAAATCACAAACAGTATCTTTTAATTTGTGTCTTGCTTTATCTCCTGATTCTGGAGCATATAAAACTCCAGCAATAATTCCTCCGACAACACCTGCCAAAAGACCTAAACCAAAACCTATTGAAGATTTCTTTTCACTCATATTTCACCTCTCAATAAATTATACCATATTTTTTATTGTTGACAACTCTCCGGATAGGGCTTTTATCAATTTGTACCCTAATAGAAGTTTTTTCCCTTTCTTCTTTAAGAATATGAAAAATATCCATTCTAAAAGACCGATAATTTGTTTAAATATCAGCATTTGCTGGTGCCGTTTTAGTTTTTTGCAATATCTGTTTATTATGGATTTTATATCACTAAAAAGAGTTTCTATTTTTGTGGAGCGTGACTGTATCCATTCATTAGAGCTATGCAAAACAGCTTCTAAACAAAGTATTTTCATATCCAAATTAATCAAATATGAAATAATGATACTTATTACTATTAACTGTATTAAAAAGATTATTATTACTAAAAAAAACATGTTACTTAATTACTTTTTTGTACTATTATAAGATTATATATGTAGTTGATAAATAATGCAAATCCATTTGGAGTAGTATTTGATGAAAAAAGTAAAATTTTATTTGTTATTAATCTTGGCAAGATTTTTATCCAAAATAATTAAACTTCATGGGAAGTCCTCGGGAACTTCTTTTATTGGGCTTGTTATGCTAAAAATTGACCCGAAATTTTTGAAAAAAGTTTCAAACTATATGAATACCTGTATTTCAGTTACTGGTACAAACGGAAAAACTACAACCTCAGGTATTCTTGCACATATTTTAGATGCAACACATCATTCAGTTATTCATAACTCAAAAGGTGCAAATATGCTATCAGGTATAGCCAATACTTTTGCCTTGGGGATAAACCCGTTCAAAAAGTTTGATTTTGCAGTGTTGGAATCTGATGAAGCATATCTTACAAAGTTATATGACGATATTGACTCTGATTATCTTGTAGTAACAAATCTTTTTAGAGATCAGTTAGACAGATATGGAGAACTTAGTACAACAGCGAAAAAAATTCAAAACGCTATAGATAAAAACAAAAATATCCAGTTAATTCTTAATGCTGACGACCCATTAGTTGTAAATTTTAAACCAATGGGTGATAAAGAACCTATTTTGTATGGGTTTAACAAAGTTGAATTCGCAAACAAAAATATAGATTCAAAAGCACCTGCAGAAGCTATTACTTGTCCATGGTGCGGCAGAGATTTGGAATACGAAAAAAGATTCTATGCGCAACAAGGTCATTATTTCTGTAAATGTGGTTATAAACGACCAAAATGTAAATACGATGCAGATGTGATAATTTATGATACTTATTCAGAAATTAATCTGTCTGTTAAAGATAAAAATTACACATTTAAAATACCATTGTTGGGTTTATATAATGCATATAATGCGCTTGCTGCTATTGCAGTGGCTTTTGAAAACGGGATTACTGAGATACAAGATGCTCTAAACTCTTACCATTCTGAATTTGGTAGAAGTGAGGTTAGAGAACTTAACGGACATAAAGCTATAATTCAGCTGATTAAAAATCCTACAGGAGCTAGTGAGGTATTGAAAACAATAGATAAGGATTCTAATATCCTTATTATTATCAATGATAATTATGCAGACGGACGTGATGTCTCATGGCTTTGGGATGCAGATTTTGAACTGTTAGAAGGAAGCTCTAACCCTATCATAACCTCGGGTTCAAGAGCTTATGATATGGCTGTAAGACTAAAATATGCAGGAATTAAAGATATTAAAGTAATAACAAGTATTGATGAAGCAATAAAATATGTTACAACTCAAACTCCTAAAGAGTCTAATATTTCAATATTACCGACATATACAGCTTTGCTTCATATCAACAATAAGAAAAAAGGAGTGTAAGTTATGCTATTAGGTGTAAATATTGATCATGTTGCAACCCTAAGAAATGCCAGAGGAGGAATTGACCCTGATGTTCTTATAGCTGCTCGTATTTGTAATGATGAAGGTGCAGAGTCTATTACAACACACCTAAGAGAGGATAGACGCCATATTAAAGATGCTGATGTTGAGGCTATCAGAGCTTTGCCTAGAACTCGTTTAAACTTAGAAATGGCAATGACTGATGAAATGCAGGAGATAGCACTTAGACTCAGACCTCAAGCTGTGTGTATTGTTCCTGAAAAAAGACAAGAACTTACAACGGAAGGTGGTTTAGATGTTGCAGGCCAACTTGAAAGAGCAACAGCTTTTGTTAAACCTTTAGTAGATGCAGGTATTGAAGTCAGTATGTTTATAGATCCAGATATCACTCAAGTTTCAGCAGCTTATAAATGTGGCGCTCATTTTATTGAACTTCATACTGGTAGATATTCAGAAGATTTTGGTACAGATAAAGAAGAAGAATCTTTCCAAGCCTTAAAAGGTGCTGCAGCATTTGCTTTAACTCTTGGTTTGAAGGTTAATGCAGGACATGGTCTAAACTATGAAAATGTTAAAAGAATGCATGAAATTCCAGACCTTGTTGAATTGAATATTGGACACAGTATTATCGCAAGAGCCGTATTTGTAGGTTTGCCTCAAGCTGTTAGAGAAATGAAAGAATTGGTTGAAGGAAAATAATAATGGATAGAAAAAAAGAAGATGTTGTAAAAGAAATGCAACTTGTCGTTGAACAAATGAAAAAAGATGACATTGATGATAATCCTGATTCAGAAAAAGAGTTCTTCCAATGTGATGCATGTGGCGAAGAAGCTTGTTTGGCAGGTTCTATCCAATATGGAAACTATAGACTGTGTAACGATTGTGTTTTGTTGGCAGAAGTAGGTTTTGAATTAGGACAAATAAAAGATATCCAAGAACTTATTGACGCTATGGAAGACAAGCGATTGGAAAGTGATTGTAATTACATAAAACGTGAAGAAAGCAGATATAATAATTAATATCTGCTTTTCTTTTACTTTTATTTATTTTGTGTTTTTTAGAATTATAATCTATCAAATCCTGTGTATTTTCTCAATACTTCAGGTATTATAACAGTACCGTCAGCTTGTTGGAAGTTTTCAATAATTGCAGCAAATGTTCTACCAACAGCCAAGCCTGAGCCGTTAATAGTGTGTACAAATTGAGTTTTTCCTGTAGCTTTATCTCTATATCTGATATTTGCGCGTCTCGCTTGATAATCACCATAGTTTGAACAGCTTGAGATTTCTTTGTAATTGTTGTATGAAGGCATCCATACTTCTAAGTCATAACATTTGTTTGCAGAGAAACCGATATCAGATGTACATAATGCAACTCTTCTGAATGGAAGTCCTAACAACTCTAACATTCTTTCACCGTCTTGAGTTAGTTTTTCGTGTTCTTCTGTACTTGTTTGTGGAGTACAAAGTTTAACCATTTCAACCTTATTAAATTGGTGAACTCTGATTAAACCTCTAGTATCTTTACCTGCAGAACCTGCTTCACGTCTAAAACAAGGAGTGTATGCAGTCATATATTTAGGCAAATCATCTTCTGAAAGAATTTCACCTGAATATATGTTTGTTACAGGAACTTCTGCTGTAGGAATCAAGTATAAATCTTCATCTACACATTTATACATATCTTCTTTGAACTTAGGAAGTTGACCTGTACCTGTCATTGTTGCAGCGTTTGCCATAAATGGAGGTAAGATTTCTTCGTAACCTTCATTTTCTGTGTGTTGGTCAAGGAAGAAGTTAATAATAGCACGTTCTAATCTTGCGCCTTTACCTCTGTATAAAGTAAATCTTGATTGTGATAATTTTACACCACGTTCAAAATCAACAAGTCCTTTTTCTTCACATATATCCCAGTGAGCCTTGTATTCAAAATCAAATTTAGTAGGTTCGCCCCAGCGTGAAACTTCAACATTATAATCTTCTGTTGGTCCAATAGGAGTTGATTCATCAGGAATATTTGGAATATGAAGTAACAAGTTTCTTTGAGCAGAATCCAATTCAACTTGTTTTTCTTCAAGTTCTTTTATTTTATCGCCCAATGCTCTAACTTCTTCTTGAATAGCGTCTGTGTTTTCGCCGTTCTTTTTCATCATACCGATTTTTTGAGAGTCAGCTTTTCTTTTTGCTCTCAATTCGTCAGCTTCTGTTTGAACTTTTCTACGGTCTTCATCAATTTTTATAACTTCATCAATGGATAAGTCAGGGGATCGTCTTTTCAAGAGCTCATTAATTTTTTCCGGATTTTCTCTTATAAGTTTGATGTCTAACATAATTCTACCCTTTCTTATCTAATGTTTTACAAGATAATATTATATTAAACATATAAGACAATCAATCACTAATCATCAGGATAAGAGAAGAAATTATGCAATCCTCTGATAAATCTGTTTTTATAGTGGCGAACTCTGTATGCCGGTTTTGTAGCTTTTGATTTACAAACTTTTTCTTTTTGAGTTTTTTCATTCTTAATCTTTTTAGAAAATTGTGCTTCTTGTGATGTAGAAGGCTCCATTTTGACTTGTTCTGCTTTCACATCTTTTGAAACATTGTTTTCTTCTTTCTTCAACTCAACAGAGCCGTCAACGATATTTTTACCGATAGCTTTTTCTAAATTTGCACGAGCTGTATTAAATTCATACAAAGTATTATAATATTGTACTCTTGCGTTTGCGTATTGGACTTGAGCTTCTTTTAACTCGACAGGATTGCCGACACCAACTTTGTATCTGCCAAAAGATAAATCATAATTCTCTTTTGCTTGTTTTACCTGTAGGGTTGATACCGGTATTTGATTTTTCTTTTCTATAAGAGTATAAAAAGCATTTTGAATTTCTAAATAAATATCGTTTTGTGTTGAATGAGAATTCGCAATCTCTTTAGTGTGCATAGATTGAGCTTCTTTTATTTGGTTACGAATAAGCATACCGTTAATTTGTGGGAAATTTAAGTAAGCACCGATGTTGTAACCATAGTTAGATGTAAAAGAGCGACCACCGATTGAATAGTTGCCGTCAAATTCCAATGTCGGATACCAAGCCTTCTTCGTCAGTTTTACATTTTGATTGGCAGATTGTACTTTTACCTCTGATAACTTATAATCAGGTCTGGCTTCTTTTGCAATATCAACGGCTTGAGTCAAGGTTAAGTTACAAGGATTATATTTTAATTTATCTAAAATATTGTACTTGTTCATATATGGCAAACCCATCGCATTGTTCAGTTTTGCCATTGCAATATCTACTGCATTTTGAGCCTGTATCAAAGCTAGTTTTGCAGAACTTAAATTTACTTCGGCAATAGTCATATCAATTTTAGGATTTGTACCTGCTCTATAAAAGGCTTTTGCTTGTTCATAGAAGTTTTGGTATTGTTCAACAGTTTCTTCTGCTACTCGTTCTTGTTCGTTTGCCAACAAAACCCCATAATATGCAGTTTTTACATCTCTGATAACGGTATTAACTGTCTCTGTTAATACTATCTTATATTGTTCATTTTCTAATTTAGAAATAGTAACTCTGTTTTGTGTAACCCCAAAGTCATATAACATTTCTGAAACAGATATTGTACCCAATACATAGTAATTGAATACTAAGTTTCTGTTGAAAACATCTGATAATTGAAGTTGTTTAATACGAGTATAACCTGTTTGCCAAGATATAGTCGGGAACCAACCTGACCAAGCCTGTTTGATTCTATAATCCGATGCAAAAACATCTTGTATCGCAGCTTGGATTTTAGGGTTGTTACCAAGTGCAAATTTCAAACAATCTTCTAAATTAACATCAATATATTTAGCTACTCCACCTTCAATAACAAGTTCATCTTTATTAGGCAGCACCATATCAGAATCAGGATATTCATCTGTTTTTATAGTATTACCCAAGCCTGATGCCATTACAGGTGATGTCAAAAATGCTACAAACAAAAATACTGTCAGGAGTTTTTTAATCATGTTTTTTCTCCTGTATTTTTTGTATGGTTTGTTTTAAAAAACCAAATCCTGATTTGCCTGCTTTTTTTAGTCCTCCTGCATAATACCAATCTTTCATTTTATTGATTAGTACAAAGAACGCAGGAACTAAAATACTACCTATACAAGATACTGCAATCATACCACCGAATACGGTCATACCAATAGAGTGACGGCTTCCTGCACCTGCACCATGCGCAAATACTAATGGTAGCAAACCTAAAATAAACGCAATATTTGTCATCATAACGGCTCTAAATCTTAGTTTAGCAGCTTGCATTGCTGCATCAATATAATTCATACCGTCTTTTTCCATAGCATCTTTAGCAAACTCAACAATCAAAATTGCTTGTTTTGTACCCAAACCGACTAACATAACCAACCCGATTTGAGCGTAAATATCTAATGAGTAGCCTGAAACATATTGGAAGAATAATGCTCCGACAAGTGCTACAGGAGATATTAGCATTACTGCGATAGGTAGTGTCCAACTTTCATATAAAGCTACTAGGAATAAATATACAAATGTTAGAGCCATTGCCAAAATTGGTCCGATTTGACCTGAGGATTCTTTTTCCTGTAATGATGTACCTGACCAACTATAGCCCATATCTTTAGGTAAAAGCTCATCAGAGATGCGCTCCATTTCCTTCATTGCTTGACCCGAGCTGACATTGTTAGCAGGAGTACCACTTATCATTACTGACGGATACAAGTTGTAACGAGTAATTGTGTATGGCCCGATAATATTTTCTGTATGAACAACAGAAGTTAGTGGAACCATATAACCCATATTATTTTTTACATACAATTTACTTAAATCTGCAGGTTTTACACGATATGGCGCATCTGCTTGGATATAAACACGATAAACTCTACCAAATTTGTTGAAATCGTTTACATAAGTAGAACCCAAGAAGCCTGCAAGCGTATTATAAATAGAAGATATATCAACACCTTGTGACATTGCTTTTTCTTCATCTATAACAATTTTTAATTGAGGTAAAGATGCACTGTATGTTGTAAATAATCTTGAGAACATAGGACTTTGAGAAGCCTCTGTCATAAATTTTTTACTAACATCAAACAACTGTTCGGGAGTTCTGTCACCTTTATCTAAAAGTCTATATTCAAACCCACCAAACATACTCATACCTGAAATTGATGAAGGTGGAAAGGTCGCTACTGTAGCTTCTGTGAAATTAGCAAATTCTTTCTTTATTTCACGTTGAATAGCCTCCATAGATAATGATGCTTTTCGTCTGTGTGACCATTCATCTAGTTCAGATACAATAAGTACCATGTTTTCACCAGAAAAACCTGCAACTTCTAATGTACTTTTTACTCCAGGAATTTTTGCAATACGTTCAGCAACTTCTGCCCCGACAATATCACTTCGAGATACAGAAGCTCCGTCAGGAAGTTGTAATTGTGTGAATAATGCACCTTTATCTTCTGTAGGTAAGAAGCCTTTTGGTATCAAATAGAACATAAATAAAATGAATACGAATACCAATAACAAAGTTTTTAAGGTTTTTTCAGGTGAGTCCACGAAATAGTGAACTGCTTTTAAATATTTATCTCTAACAGATAAGAACCAATCATCAAATTTTTGTATAAATTCAAAGTCGGCTTTTTCTGTTCCGTCTTTTAATATAATAGAACATAATGCAGGTGATAAGGTCAAAGCAACGAGTGTTGATAAACCGATAGATGTCGCAAGACATAATGCAAATTGTCTAAACATCTGCCCTGTGATACCTGTCATAAACGATACCGGAACAAATACAGCCATCAATACCAAAGAGGTTGCAACAACGGCACCAAATACTTCTTCCATTGTGATTTCGGTTGCCTCTTTTGGTGATTTACCGTCTTGAATGTGTCTTTGAGTATTCTCCAGTACAACAATCGCATCGTCAACAACCAAGCCTACGGCAAGTACTAACCCGAATAAGATTAACAGGTTTATTGAGAACCCGAATAGCCCCATGAAGATAAATACACCAATCAAGGATACAGGAATCGCACAGAACGGAATAAATGCTGAACGGGCTGTTCCCAAGAATAAGTAAGTAACGATACTTACAAGTAATATTGCAAGTCCTATAGCGCTGATAACCTCGTTGATAGATTCTCTTACAAACATAGTATCGTCATACTGTATGTTATAAGTAATATCGTTAGGGAATTTTTTGCTTAATTCCTGCATTTTTGCTTTTGCTCTATTAACCAAATCAATAGAGTTTGCATTTGGTAATTGAGTAATAGATATCATTGCACTATTTTTGCCTTCAACACGAGAAATTGAAGAATAGCTGTTTGCACCCATTTCTACTCTTGCAATATCTTTAACTTTAACATTAGCGCCGTTTGGCTTTGCTTTTACAATAATATTTTCAAATTCTTCAACTGTTTTCAAACGACCTTTTGTTCTCAAAGTATATTTCAAAACTTGCGGGTCTGTCATTGGTTCAACACCCAAGTTACCTGCAGGAGCTTGGACATTTTGTGCTGATATTGCGTTTTGAACATCTGTAGATGATACATTCAAACTTGCCATTTTTTCAGGGTTTAACCAAACACGCATTGAATATTCACCGGCACCGAACACCCCAACTTCAGCAACACCTTTAAGTCTTGCAAGTTCATCTTTTAAGAACATTGTTGCATAGTTCGCCAAGTATAATGAGTCATAAGTCCCATGAGGTGAGCGTATAGACATCATCAAACATCCCGGACCACCTGTTGATTTTTTAACGGTTAAACCGTATCTTCTAACTTCTTCAGGCAATCTCGGAGTAACTAATTGTAACTGGTTTTGGACATTTACCAGTGCCATATCAGGGTCTGTGCCGACTGCAAAATATATTGTCAATTTATATGAGTCATTTCTTGAATCTGATGACATATAAATCATGTTTTCAACACCGTTCAACTGTAGCTCTACTGGAGCTGCAATAGTTGATGCCACAACATCAGAGCTTGCA
>ULNN01027841.1_pt1 | contig 11856 bp, 10 predicted proteins | sample 1951931 | NCBI WGS metagenome assembly ULNN01 (sample SAMEA4835578, study PRJEB28245) | human gut metagenome | biome: gut microbiome; material: fecal sample | place: Denmark | collected 2008
AATGCTGAACGGGTATCCGCCGGAATATGCAATTATCTATATTTTTTATACCCAAGAACGTGGCAAGACTATTAGATTCCATTTTCCATTTCTTAGGAATGGATTGTTCGTTTTCACTTTCTAGTGTTGCTAATGCTTTGCTCTCTTGTTCTGTTGTTATATCTAAATATGCCATGGTTGTTTCTAAATTTGCATGTCCTAATAGAAATGATATTTGAATAATATTCATACCATCTTCCAACCAATGTGATGCTTTTGCATGTCTAATTTGATGTGCATGTAAATCAAGAGGGACATCATTGCATATTTTATATGCACGTTTCGCATATTTTTTTAACCGTTGATTAACATTTTCAGATGTCATTTTTGTCTTTGTTCCATTGTTCCTTGAATAAAAGATAAATGAATCTGGATCCGGATTTGATACATGAAAAATGCTTAAATATTTTTTTAAGTATGCTACAGCTTGTGGAAGAATGTATAGAGTCCTTATTTTACGACCTTTACCAATGATAGTAATATAAGGTTTAGATACTTCTATATGTAATTGATTAATTTTAGCAGATAAAACTTCATCAATTCGTGCAGCTGTACAATAAAGGACAAGTAATAGTGTCAAATCTCTCAATCCTACTTTTGTTGAAATATCCGGTACTGACATAAGAGCTTTTACCGCTTCTTTTGTCATACCTGTAATTTTCCTTTTTTCTGTTTTTTGCATTGGAATCAACGTAGAAGTCTGGTATAATGAGAGATAAGAAACATCTTTCCCTGCAAGAAATTTCAAAAATGATCGAATTGCTGACAATCTAAGGTTACAGGTTTCCTTACTGCAATTTCGAGAGTGTTTTAACCACATAATCCAATCTTCAATGTATTTACGAGAAAAACATTCCGATGTTAAATTTAAAGGTATAATTCCTTTTTCTTTTTCTAAAAAATCAACAAAAAGCGATAGCGTAATAGAATAACGCCGAATTGTATGTGGACTATTAGATTGTATTGATACTGTATATACACTAATCCAATCATGTATATATTTAGCTAACTGAAGAGCTTCCTTAGAAATCTGTTTCATTTTTATGTAATTGGGGGATTATTTGATTTAATGTTTCGCTTGTATTGCCTTCTATGATATCGTATAAACATGGAACTAAAGAATAATAATATTTTGTACTTTCTATATTACTATGTCCCATGCTTTTGCTTAACGATAATAACTTTAGGTGGGTAGTGAGCCCTTGACCTATCCAACTATTAATATTTTTCACAGCATAATGATGCCTCAGTTCATAAGCTGTTGCATATACTTCATTCTTTTTATACCAGCACTTTCTAAAAATTCGAGTAACCCAAGCCCCATTATATCCGCTATTTGAGCTGGTCGGGAAAAAGAATATTCGTTCAGGGACTAGTTTAGATATAGCAACATCATATTTTTTCATCAGCTCTAACATACTGTCATGAAGTACAACAAAATGTTGATTGTATCCTTTAGAATATCGAATATTTACGATGCCATCTTCCAAGCATACATCTTCTCTACGTAATAATCGTGCTTCCGTTGTTCTCATTCCACTACTATATAAAAGCCTAAAAAAGACAGGAATAGTGATTCGTTGGATTTTCCCAATCAGTCCATATTTCGTTTCAAATGAATCACATGCTTGGAAAAAATTATTCAATTCTTCTTCGGAGAATACGTGAGGAATATAAACTCTTGGTACAGGACGAGGTGTTAAAGGGATACGTAAGTCTGTCAAATTACGAGAATTAGTGTACCGTAACAGACTTATTACTGGATAAATCCTTGAAAGACAAGAATTGGGCTTTTCTGTCTCTCTCTTACAACACCATTTATCAATCATTTCTTGGGAAAGCTTATCTGCAGAAGGATATTCTTTTATACAAAATCTCTCAAATCTATATAGACCGTTCAAATAGCCATTACTAATACGCCCTGATGCTATTCTATAAGTTTTATACTTGTTCAGAATATCCGACAAAAATGATTCAGATTTCATTGAACACCTCCTTTTTTATGGGATAAGCATCTATGCTTAATGAGCATTCTTTCAAGTGCTTAAAGTCTGATTTTAAATATGTATCAAGAGAAGATGCCGAATAATGTCCTAATGTTTTTTCTATAATGGGAGTTTCTACTCCATTTTCTAAAAGAGTAGTCGCCAAATGGTGACGAAACAAATGTAATCCTTTAGAAACACCTGAACCATTTCGAATTCCAGCCGCCTTCATTATTTTAGCACTTATGGCATATAGATTACTACTATGGAGCCTTTTGTGAGGAACATTTACTTTAAGAAATATAAAATCCTCTTTTGATTTAGGCCTTTCTTTTATTATATAGTCATAAATCGCATTCCCTACAATTGCACGCAAAGGTAAAACTAACGGTTTGCCCGTTTTTTGCTGGGTGATACTAATTATATCCTTTTCCCAATCGATATTAGAAAAACGAAGTGCTGCAATATCACAACTTCGTAAACCGGTGTAAAAGGCTAATAAACCGATAGCTCTTTCTTGAAACGAAAGTATAGAGTTCTTATTTAATATATCTCGTATTTTTTCAATCTCGGAATGAGATAGATATTGTATATTTTTACGCTTTACTCGTATATTGGGGAAATAGGATATGATTCTTTTACACAATCCAGGAGGATAAAATGATTCACAATGCTTAAGTACAAACACATTCTCCGCTCTGAAATGATAACTCCCGATAAGTTTCTTGTCATTATTTAATACATTCATCACATCTTCCTCTGTCACATCTTCAAGAGAATAGATTCCTTGTTTCTGTAATCTAAACAAGAAGGAACATGCTGAACACTCACAACTTTTGTAATAATGTAAAGGTTTATTCTGTTTTGATTTTATAACATCCCGATACACATTGATAAAGCGTTTGTATTCATTACACAAATTATCATAATACGATGCTTTATGCACATGTAATAAGCCATCAGGTAATATATTATCTGAAACGAATAGCTCAATGACCCTTATCATTTTTCGTTTATAAAGTAAAGTGTATTTGTTACTATACTTTTTAACACATGTTTGATAAACATCATCATATGTCTTCCATCCATAATTTTCGGATTCCCTTAGAATCCATCGTGCCTCATTCTTGACATGTTTTATGTATTGCCAGCTATAATGCTGATTCTCCATATAAGAGACAAGAATAGGATACCGTTCTTTTAATCTTTGTAAATCCATATTATTAATTTAATGATTAGAATTCCAAATTAAATAAAATCCAAACAATATATGGAGAAAGACATTGGATATAAGCTTATTAAATCAATCAATTTGTGTTTTATCTATATTCAGTTTTTCCATCTCATCGTTGATGATAGCCTGGGCATCCGCCTTTATCTGGTCATAATTACGCTGTATCTGCTGGAGCATGATGTCATTCCCTTCACTGTCCTTGAACGTGTTGATAACCGGGATTTTTTTATAAGCCTTTTCTTCCGCACTTACTTTGGCATGATCCACGATAATTTCCGCATGGAAAATCTTCTGGTCTATTTTTTCACCGAAATTGTCCGACACGGAACCGACAAACGTACCCTGTGAGAGGTTGGAAATTTTGGATGCAGGAATCAGGGAATCCAGCTGGGTGTTGATCGATGTGGAAACATCCTGACGGTTGATGGATATGGACTGTCGTTTCTGAAGGATTTTTCCAAAGCGTTCGGAAAGTGTTTTGGCTGTTTCACCTACCACCTGACCGCTGAATATGTTGCCGACTGTATTTTGAATCACCTTGCTTTCCTTTTCACCGTAGTCACGGTTAAGCTGGCTGAAATCCTGAAATCCCAGACAGACCGCCACCTTGTTGGAACGTGCCGTTGCAATCAGGTTGTCCAGTCCTCGGAAATAGATGGTAGGAAGTTCATCTATAATGACCGTGCTTTTAAGCTGCCCTTTCTTGTTTATCAGTTTGACGATTCTGGAATTATACAGTCCGAGCGCAGCGGAATAGATGTTCTGCCGGTCCGGATTATTGCCTACACAAAGGATTTTAGGCTCCTTCGGATTATTGATGTCCAGAGAAAAATCATTGCCTGTCATGACCCAGTACAGCTGTGGAGAAATCATTCGGGTAAGCGGAATTTTCGCTGAAGCTATCTGGCCCTGGAGCTGATCCTGAGCCCCACCTTTCCAGGCATCCATGAAAGGGGAAAGGTAGTTCTCCAGTTCCGGATAGGAAGTCAATATGGTAAACAAATCTGAGTAAGGTTTGTTCAGCAGTTCCACGGCATGAGGGAACGTGCAGTAGATACCGCCTTTGAATATTTTGAGATACCATATAATGGCTGCCAGCAGGATAATCGGAGACTCTACAAAGAAATCACCCTGCTTTTCAATCCAGGTGCGGTTTAAGTTGAGCATAATGGTATAGCTTGCTTCGTATGCGTCAGAGATGTCCGTCATGAACTCCGGATTGATGGGATTGCAGCGGTGTGAACGGTGCGGATCATCAAAATTGATGACGTAAAAATGCGGCTTTACCTTGTATTTGTCCATATTGTGCAACAAGGTATTGTAGGCAATAGTAGAAAGATCATCGAATTTATAATCATATATATAGGTACTAAAACCTTTGGAAATCATCTGTTTGATGTAGTTGTTTACTACTGCGTATGATTTACCGGAACCCGGTGTTCCCAATACGATGGTCGCACGGAAAGGATTGACCACGTTGATCCAGCCGTCGTTGAGCTTGCCGCCATATTGGAATCTAGTGGGCAGATTGACCGAATATTCATTCTCCATCAGCCTTGTCTCCTGCATGAAGGATTCGTTTTCCATATTGAACACGTCCTCCATCAGGTTATGCCTGTAAAGCCTGCTGATCCACAGTCCCGCCATGAGCAGGCATAGATAACCGGCTGCAAGTGTCACCACATACAGGGCAGTAATCGCTTCGTGTGGAAAAGGCAGGTCAAGCAGCCACCAGTTCATGAAAAATAGAACAGCCCCGGCAGTAAGTACCGCCCATATCCGCTGCCAGGTTATTTTCTCACCCTTGACTCCGATAGTACCCATACAGGATATGGCCAGCAGAAGAACCGCCATCAGTTTTGTCCAAAGGATACAGCCGAATATACCGGTTGTCCTGTCAAAGTTCATCAGTATCCGGTCTATGACATCCAGATTCAGATGCCAGGCACTCATACTGGGATAGCAGTACACATAAACGTGGACTACCAGAATAAAAATACTGACTGCCCTGCCGAATTCCATAATCTTGGCAAGGGCTCTCAAATCGTCTTCCTGTTGCATAATGATGTAGATGATTGTGGGGGAATCCGTTGTTCCCCCTGTTGTTGACTCATTTTGATTGATCAGATACCGCGTGATTTGCGCTTCTGCGGTTTCTTTTTCCGTTTCATGCGGCGACGGAACGCTTCTTCCTCGTAATCGACTGCCGGATTTGCATCAAAGGAGAAAATGCCTGCCGCCTGTTCAAGCGCACTGCCTTCTTCCATACGATGACCGTACCGTTTCCAAAGTTCCTCCGGACCGGACTGTTGTCTGTCCTGCCAGGGTATTCCTTCCCACCAGTTGACAAGGCCGTTGAATATGTTGGCGGAAAACTCCTTTCCCATACGTGAACCGTTGAACGCCTCACGCCGTTCATGGTCTATGAATGTGACGCCATAGATACGTCCGGTATCGTTCCTTCGGAATACCACATCAATGTGCTCCTGTTTCAGCAGTTCCCTGAATTCCTGTTCCGATTTTGCGTTACGCATGGCCCATACTACCTTGCCGGATATGACCGGCGACCATCTGCCTTCCTTGAAGTCCTGTGTATGCCGTAACATACGTTCGGACAGTCCCGTATTTCCGAAACGCTTGCCGAACCTTGCACTTTTTATTGGAGGGCTGACCACTTTCCCACTATCATCTGTAGCCGAATAGATGATACCCGTATAGGGTGTTCCCATGTAATCGCCCCGAACCTGTCGGGCTTCAATGTTCAGTGTGGAAAGCAGTGCGGAATACTCTCCGAAAGTCTGGAAACGGTAGCTCTCCAGTACGGCCTTCAGTGTGTTTCCTATCTGGTGGCGTATATCCCCCTGTGAGGCATCCACCTTTTTCAGTTCCGCTTTCGGATTCCGTCTTTCCGTATCCGCACTGTTACGCAGTCCGAATTCCTGTTCCAGTTCCCGGCAGGCTGTCATTGAACGGCGGTATTCATAGGAGTCATTGATTTTCCTTCCTTCATCGTCAATGCATACACTCACGATATGTACGTGCGTGTTGCAGGTATCTCCATGTCTGTACACGATGAACGGCTGGTCACCATATCCCATTTTCTGCATGTATTTCTCTGCCAGTTCCGCCAGTCTGTCATTGTCCAGCCTGTCTTCCGGTGCCGGACTGAGGGCGATATGCAGGACCGGTTTGTCTGTCCTCCTGTTTGCCGTCAGATGGTTTTCAAATGAAAGGAAAGCCAGACGTATGTCCTCGCTCGGTAGTCCCGGGCGGTCGGAAATCATCCGGTGTCCGGACAGGATTTCCGCCGTCCCTTGAAATACCTTTTCATGGTTATAGGCCAGTGCCCCGTAAAGACTTGCCCCGTGACTTATCTTTGCAACCATTTCTGTTCATATTCTTTGGTTAATGCCATAATCTGCTTGTTGAGCAGTATCAGTTCCAGGGTAGCCTTTTCAAGTTTGTAAAGCAGGGACATCGCCCTTTTTTCCCCGAAGTTTTTCTGTACGGCCCTTACGACCTGATTGTAATTGTTGCCTATTGCCTGGAACTGTCTGTAAAATTCCCCGAGCCGGATGTAATAGTCCATGGAAACCTTATCCACCTTAATTACCTTCAGTTGTTCTGAAAAGATTGATTTCTTGATAAAGATTGTCCTGTCCCTTGCTCCGGATTCCAGAAACAGTTTCTCAAATCTGCTTTTCTCCTGTGCGTTCAGACGGAAATTGTACTTGTAGTCCGCCGGATCAGTCTTCGGTTTTCTGCCTGTCCTTCTTGCCTGTTTTTTCTCCATGCTTTTCTGCTTTTGGGTTGTTTTGCTTTCTCCGTCAGATTTTCCGACTTTGGAGGAAAATCCCCCGACCGTTAGGGAGGGCAAGTTGGTTTTTGTATGGCAGAATAATTTCTGTCGTACAAAAACACAACTTGCTCTGTTCGTTTGAACAGAGAATCCACCTCCGGCGGATTGCTGCGCGACGTGAGCGGCGTGCTGCTGTCCGTCGGAAGATATTCCAAGCCGTCTATCGGTTCTGACTTTGCAAAATTATGGCTGTGTAAACAGTTGTGAAATAGTGGATTATATGACATATAAAGACGTCTGATGACATCTGATGTCATGGTACAGGCTACATATTACCTGTATGCTTGAAAGACCTTATTTTTGACGCGATTTAAGCGTGCAATATTGCAATAACATAATAACATAACAACATGGTATTGCAATAATATAAGGACATAATAACATGGCAACATAGTATTACAATAACATAAGGACATAATAACATGGCAATATAACATTGCAATAACATAATGACATAATAACGTAACAACATAGTATTGCAATAACATAAGGACATAATAACATGGCAACATAATATTGCAATAACATAAGGACATAATAACACGGCAACATAATATTGTAATAACATAAGGACATAATAACATGGCAATATAGTATCACAATAGCGTAATGCCATTGTTGGATTAGTGAAAGAAAAAAGTGAATATTAACCCCAAAAACAAGAGGTATGAACAAACGTCCGATTCTTGTCGCCTTCAGCAATCAGAAAGGCGGTGTGGGCAAGTCCACGGTAACAGCGGTTCTTGCCAGTTATTTTAATTATGTAAGAGGTCTGAAAGTTGCTGTCGTTGACTGTGACTATCCCCAGTTCAGTCTGGAAAAACTGAGGGGAAGGGATTTGAAGAACCTTGAGAAAAGCGAGTATCACCAGCGTCTTTTCTGCCGTCAGTTTGAGGACGGTTCCCGCAAGGCCTATCCGATTGTCACTTCCACTCCTGAGTCAGCCGCAGAGATTCCCGGCAAACTGGAAGGCGACTATGACCTGATATTCTTCGATCTTCCCGGAACGGTGAACTCCCGTGGTGTATTTGAGTCCGTCATGAACATGGATTTCATTTTCACTCCCATTGTAAAAGACCGTATGGTTATGCAGAGCAGCCTTTCCTTTGTATCGACCGTTCAGGATTTTATCGGACAGCATCCGGAAGCTCCCCTGAAAGACATACGTTTATTCTGGAACCGTATGGACAGCCGTACTTCCAAGGAACTGTATGTAATGTATAATGCAATAGTGCTCCGTATGGGTTTGAAGGTCTTTGAAACCGTACTTCCGGATCTTGAACGCTTCAACAAGGAAATGACACCTTCTTCCAGGCAGCATTTCCGCTGCACCCTTCTTCCTCCTTCCGAATCACTACTGAAAGACAGCCGTCTTGAGGCGTTTGCCCAGGAGATGGAACGTATCATATTTCCGGGATAATGGCTATGGCAAAGAAAAGAGAGATATTCAAGGTGGATGAGGATGCCTTGAAAGACATGATGGCCAGTGAATCCATTTCCTGCGGTAAATCTGGAACTGATGTCGGCGAGAATGTTCTTCCTGTCACAGAAAAGGAAAAAAATGTGCCGGAAGTAAAGACACAGGGACAGGAAAAGTCCCGCAAGACGATTCGCGCTGACCCCGGACTGGAAGAGAAGGTGGAAATGTATAAGGAACTGTTTCTGGACAGAAAGAAGTCCGTACACAGAAAGCAGACCTATATCAGCTATGACATGTATTGCAGGCTGGCCCGTATCCTTCCCCTTCTGAGTGATGACATGAGTGTGCCCGCTTTTTTGGATAATGTGCTGGCACACCATCTTGAGACTTACAGTGAAGAGCTTGGCGAGCTGTTTCGCCGAAAAACCCAAAAAACATTCTGAAAATGATGTGGATTGTATTGACTGTTGCCGTATTGGTTTGCGGCCTGCTGTTATGTTGCATTTATGTACTGTCCAATAAGATTTGTTCACTGAAAAGACAGGTCAGAGAGTTGAATGAGAAAATAGGAATAGCGAACTGCTTTCCCGAATATAGCCGTGTGTATCTGAACGATGCTCCAGTCGGGAAAGGACGTCAGATTCGTATCCGTTGCGGTTTGTACAACAAGGCAAGCCGCCTTATTCCGTTTATGGCTCCCGGCATGAGTGTTTCAGTCTATGTGAGCAATATCGTGGAGGAACACTTGAAACGCCACGGAGAATTGCTGAAGAATGAACTTGAATGCTTTCTCTATAAGGATTCTTTATGGAAGAACTGATATACTTCTGTGTACGGATTGTCTGTATAGGCTATTTGCTGTACAGCGTGTATGGCTGGAGAAGGCGTATCGAAACTGTTTGTACCCTGCTTTATGGGAAACCTTGCGTGAAGAAGGAAAAGAAAGAAGCTGCCGGAACGGAATCTGCGGTTTCAGATGCAGAAGTGATGGGAAGTACCCGTTATGTCTATCTGGACGAGAATGCCGGAAAGACTGCCGCTCCCTTCATGAGCCAGCCACTTGAAAGGAATTTTATCGGTGAGGAGGAGGACGTGCAGCAGGAAGATGTGGAATGCAACCTTCAGCTGGAAAAGATGAAACTCCTGCAGGAAGTCCAGGAAGACCTTGATGCGGAGTCTCCCGAAGTGGAATCCGTATCACCTGTTCTGTCCAGCAGGGACATGGAAGTACTCGGCGAATATCTGACACATCAGGATGAAGCCGACCATGAGAAGGCCATGCAGGCAGCCCGTGTCCTGTTCTCCATCAGGCAGACCAGCCTGATTGATGTGTTCCTTTCCAATATGGAGAATTCCGCGATTGTAGAGGAACTGATAGACAGGTATCTTGACGAGGACGGCAATCCCAGACCGCTTAAAGTAAAGGATGGGAATGAACCGTCTGACAACTGGCGGAAATATATCTGACACCGATATATTCAGGCATCCCGGAAATCTTTTCGGGATGCTTTTTTTATGTCTGTAAGGCTTCCTGAATGACATCTGATGACATCCGGTGACACCTGATGACAGTGTTGTATCACAGCGGTTTAAGCCTTATATATTTGCAGTCGAATTCAACATTTATGTCAAACCCCAAAATGATTCGACAATGAAGAGAAGAATCCTATTTTCAGTATTGTGTGTGCTGGCAGCGGCAGGTGCCTTCGCACAGGGACAGGGTCTTGCCGGCATCAATGAGGCTACCAGCCTTATGACTTCGTATTTCGATCCGGCCACCAAATTGTGTTATGCCATCGGAGCCGTACTCGGTCTGGTCGGCGGTATCAAGACGTATGGCAAGTTCAGCAGCGGCGATCCCGATACGTCAAAGACTGCGGCGAGCTGGTTCTTCGCCTGCATCTTCCTGATTGTGGCCGCCACCATTCTCCGTTCCTTCTTCCTGTAAGCCATGGATTACCGTATCAACAAAGGAGCAGGCCGTCCGATTGAGTTCAAGGGCTTGAAATCACAGTACCTGTTCTTTTTTGCCGGAGGCCTTGTATCGGTCTTTCTTGCGGTGGTTGTCTTGTATATGGCCGGTGTCAGCCAGCTGGTATGCCTGTCTTTCGGAGCGGTATCCGGTTCCCTGGCCGTATGGCTGACCTTCCGCATGAATGCCCGCTACGGTGAGCACGGGCTGATGAAGATGCTGGCCGAGAAACGCCATCCGCACTATCTGTCAGCCCGTCGCAGAATATTCAGAGCATTAACCAAAAAGAAGAGAAAGAAATGAGAAGTGTATTGAAGGCCTGTGATCTGGAAGACAGATTCCCGATTCTGGCCGTGGAAAACAACTGCATCGTAAGCAAGGATGCGGACATTACGGTAGCCTTCGAGGTCGAGCTGCCTGAACTGTACACGGTGACGGCGGCGGAATATGAAGCCATTCACGGTACCTGGGTAAAGGCCATGAAGGTGCTTCCCAATTATTCGGTCGTGTACAAGCAGGACTGGTTCGTCAAGGAAAACTACCGGAGCGAAGGAGACGGGACGGAAAGTTTCCTGTCCCGCAGCTATGAGCGTCATTTCAACGAACGCCCGTATCTCAGGCACCGCTGCTTCCTGTATCTGACAAAGACTACACGCGAACGTGCCAGCCGCCGCAGTGATTTCAGTACCCTGTGCCGTGGCTATATCCTTCCCAAGGAAATCACGGACTGGGATTCGGTCGTGAAATTTCTGGAGGCTGTGGAGCAGTTCGAGCGTATCATGAACGATTCGGGGCATGTCAGGATGAAGCGTCTTAGAACTGAAGAGGTGGTCGGAACGGAAGAATGTCCCGGGCTGATTGAAAGATACCTGACTCTCGGTATGGAGGACACACACCCCGTATTACAGGACATCTGCCTTGATCCGGAACGTATGCGCATCGGTGACAAACGTCTTTGCCTGCATGTGCTTTCCGATACGGAAGACCTTCCCGGCAGTGTGGGCACGGACATGCGCTATGAGCGCTTGTCCACGGACCGTAGCGACTGCCGTCTTTCGTTTGCGGCTCCGGTAGGACTTTTGCTCTCATGCAACCATGTCTATTCGCAGTACGTGTTCATCGATGACGCTCAGGAAATCCTGCAACGCATGGAAAAGACTTCACGCAACATGCTGTCCCTGTCGAAATACAGCCGCAGCAATGCCGTGAACTATGAATGGGCAGAAATGTATCTTGACGAGGCGCATACGAAAGGGCTTGTTCCGGTACGGTGCCACTGTAACGTACTGGCCTGGGCGGAAGACGAGGAAGAGCTCAGGCGTATCAAGAACGATACCGGCAGCCAGC
>ULNN01012558.1_pt1 | contig 11780 bp, 10 predicted proteins | sample 1951931 | NCBI WGS metagenome assembly ULNN01 (sample SAMEA4835578, study PRJEB28245) | human gut metagenome | biome: gut microbiome; material: fecal sample | place: Denmark | collected 2008
GTGATTTTTGCAGAGTTTGGATATTTAGGTTATACAAACTTTATGGGGTTGTTGGCACATAATCCAAATATGAGTCATACTGAATTGTTTTATGTAATACTTACAGTTTCGACATTAAGTATGGTGGTTGGTATCTATTTGATGACGTTTTTGAATTTGAAAAAAGAAAAACAACTTGTTGAATACAAAAGAGAATTGGAAAGACGAGGAGTGGATAGAGATGAAAGTTCTTCAAAGGTAAAAGTTCTTGAATCAAAGATTGTTGTATTAGAAAAAGCTCTTCAAGAAGCAATAAAAAAACAAGGGTAATTGTTGCCCCAAAAATATATTTAATCGTTACTGTCAAAAATAGGATAGGTGTGCATTATGGGTACTTTATTAGAAGAAATAGTAAATCAATATATTGATTTGCAAGAGGTTGAAGCAGTTGCTATAGGAGGTTCAACGACTGTAAAAACTTCTGATAAGAATTCAGATATTGATATTTATATTTTTTCAAAAACTAATGTTTCTATAGAAGTCAGAGAAAATATTATAAAATCAATTTCTTCTAAATATGAATCAGGTTGTGAGTATTTTGGTGCAGGTGATGAGTATTTGGTTGATAAGCTAAATAAACAATTAGATGTGATGTATTGGAATGTTGATTGGTTTGAAAGTGTTGTTGATAATACTTGGGTAAAATGCTATCCCCAAAACGGTTATACTACTTGTTTTTTATATACTCTAAAAAACTTTAATATAATCCATGATAAAAATAATTGGTTACGGAATTTGCAAAAAGTAATAGATACTTCGTATCCCAAAGCTTTGAAAGAAAATATTATTAAACGCAATTTGATGCTAATGAAGGACAAACCTTTTGCTTCTTATTATGAACAAATCAAAAAGGCTATTGAACGAAAAGATGTTGTTAGTATAAATCATAGAATATCTGCATTTGTAGCAAGTTATTTCGATATAATATTTGCGTTGAACGAGCAATTACACCCAGGAGAAAAACGTTTGATACAATTTACAAAAAATAATTGTAAAATACTCCCTAAGAAATTTGAAACAAATTTATCAAGATTATTTGCACAACCTAATAAAGCAACTTTAAGCATATTAGATTCTATTGTCGGTGAATTAAAAATCTTGATAGAAAGTTTGTAAGATTATATCAAGGTATTATAAATTTTATTAGACTGTTTGATAGATATATAGAATATCTTTATAATTTTCAATTAAATCAGTTGCAAAAATATAATTTTTTGTATATAATTTGAGAGTTGCTAGAAAACTTGGCAATTTTGATAATTAAATATGGACATGTGGTACTCTGCCGACGAGAAGATTAAGTATCTTCGAGGAGAGGGGTAGACACGCTCAGGTTTCGAAAGAAACCTAAAAGCAATTTTGATAATTAAATATGACATGTGGTTATGAATATGGGCATGTGGTGGAATGGTAGACACGCTAGTCTTAGGAACTAGTGCGAAAGCGTGGGAGTTCGAGTCTCTTCATGCCCAATTTTTAAAAGACAGGATAGTTTTTTATCCTGTCTTTTATTATGCTTATAAATTCTCAACAGGTTTGAGAAAAATTTCCAAAGGATTTTGAGAAAAACTAATATTGATTTTAAAATGAGTTTTATTTAACAAATTTCCAACAAAGAGGACATACAGACAAACCCACAAAAGCAACAATATCTGCACTAATGGTTGTACAAAATTGTTTTTATACAACCATTAATTTATCTGTCCAAAGTTCACATTGAGTCATTACTGTTTGTAACGCATCTTGTGTTTCTTCTGGTGGATAATTGTATTTCTTTAGAAGTCTTTTAATAATTCTTCTCATATTTGCCCTAGCAGATTCTTTCTTTTGCCAGTCAATAGTTTTGTTTCGTCTTAAAGAATCGGTTAGTTCTTTTGTCATATTTATCAACTCTTCGTTTTTATAAAAATCTTTTACGGCTTGAGGTTTTGTTAATGCATCATAAAATGCGATTTCTTCATCGTTCAAATCCCCAATAGGTTGCGAACCTTCTTTGATTTGTTTTGCAATTTTTAAGAGTTCTTCAATAACTTCTGCATTTGTAATTAAACCATTTATATATTTGTTCATTGCAGCTTGAATAAGTTCGCTAAATTTTTCTGATTTTACAAAATTTGTTCTTCTATAACACGAAATTTGTTCTGCAAGTAATTTCTTTAATATTTCTACTGCAAGATTTTTTTCTTTCATTTTTGAAATTTCATCTAAAAATTTAGGGTCAAATAATGAAAATTCTTCTTTTATATCCGAAAATAAATTTATTACACCATCGCTTTTTATACTTTGTTTCAATAATTCATTTATTCTTGCGTTCATTTCAGGAAGTGATATTTTTTTATCAATACCTGTATTCAATAATCGATTTAATAACACTCTTACAGATTCAAAAAATGCAGCCAAAATTCTGTCTTTTTCATCAACTATTGAAGAACATAAAGACAAGGCTTGATGTAACAATAACGCTTCTTTTTGGAAAGACTCTTTTCTATCCTGCATACTTGGAGCAATAATAAAGTTTACTGCACCACTAATAGTTTTTGCTCTATCTAAATCACTGCCTGTTGTAAATTTAGAAAAATCATAGCCATGGAACAAATCTTGACAAACTTCTAATTTTTCAATGAATTTTGGATATGCAATTTGGGATATATCAGGATTACCGTATGCTTTTCTATCTCTTGCAGTGTAATCATTCATTGCTCGTTTTAGTGCTGTTGCAATGCCGACATAATCAACAACCAATCCACCTTCCTTATCCTTAAATACTCGGTTTACACGAGCAATTGCCTGCATCAAATTATGTCCGCTCATTGGCTTATAAACATACATTGTGGCTAATGATGGAACATCAAAACCTGTTAGCCACATATCAACAACGATAGCAATTTTTAATGTATCATTGTTATCTTTAAATCTTTTTGCAAGCTCTGTTTTATATGCTTTGTTCCCGATAATATCACGCCATTCTTCTGGGTCATTGTTTCCTGATGTCATTACAACGGCAATTTTTTCTTTGTTCTTTTCTCCCCAACTTGGTCTTAATTCAAGTATTCTATTATAAATTTTCATGGCAATAGGTCGAGAATAAGCAACAATCATTGCTTTTCCTGTCAAAAGATTTTCTCTGTTGTTTTCGTAGTGGCTTAGAATATCATCTACCAAAGAATTAATTGTGCTATCATCACCCAAAACAGTTTCCATTTGACTTAATTCTCGTTTGCTTTGTTCAACAACTTCTTCATCTGCATTTAGTGCCATCAAATCATATTCTTTATCAATAAGAGCAAGTGTCGCAGGGTCAAGTTGAAGTTTTACAACTCTGCTTTCATAATAAACAGGGCGAGTCGCACCATCTTCAACAGCTTGTGTCATATCATAAATATCAATATAATCACCAAAAACTTCTCTTGTGTTTTTGTCTTTAGATGAAATCGGAGTTCCTGTAAAACCGATATATGTTGCATTTGGCAAACTATCTCTTATAACTCGAGCCGTACCTGTTTTGATTTTACCTGTTTTAGAGTCGACTTTTTCTGTTAGCCCATATTGTCCTCGGTGAGCCTCGTCTGCCATAACTACAATGTTTCGTCTGGTAGATAAAGGCTCATCTGATTCTTCAAATTTTTGCATTGTGGTAAAAATTATACCGTTTGCCTCTCTACCATCAAGAAGTTCTTTTAGATGCTCTCTTGATTGTGCTTGAATTGGAGTTTGTCGCAAAAATTCCTGACACTTTGAAAACTGAGAATATAACTGGTTGTCTAAATCATTTCTATCTGTTATAACAACAACGGTTGGACTATTGAAAGCCTCTTGCAAAAGGTGTGCGTAAAATACCATTGACAAAGATTTGCCACTACCTTGCGTGTGCCAAAACACACCACCTTTACCGTCAGTTTGTGTTGCGTGTTTTGTTGATTCAATAGCTTTTTTAACTGCAAAATATTGATGATATCCTGCAAGGATTTTGAAGGTATTTGGTCCATCGTTGTTGAAACAAATAAAGTTTTTTAATATGTCTAAAAATCTTTCTTTTTGAAAAATGCCTTCTACAAACGTATCAAATTGTGCATATTGATTGTTTTCATAATTGCCGTCTTTTGTTTTCCATTCCATATAACGAGTTTCGTCCGATGTAATTGTTCCTGCTTTTGAAATCAATAAATCTGACATAACGCAAATTGCGTTGTAGATAAACATTGATGGAATTTCTTTCATATAGTTTCTTATTTGTCTATATGCCTGAGATGAATCAGTTTCTTCTCTTGATGGGGATTTAAGCTCAAAAAGAACGAGCGGTAAACCATTAATAAATAACAGTACATCAGGTCTTTTTTCAGAGTTTTCAACAAAAGTCCATTGATTAGCAACAATAAAAGAATTATTATCAACATTTTTGTAATCGACTAAATAAACAATAGTTGAACGTTGTTCGCCATTTTCTAAATATTTTACAGTTACCCCATTTTGTAGATAATCCATAAATATTTTATTTTGTTGTAACAATTCGCCATTGTCAAAATTTTTGATTTTAAATAACGCTTCTTGAATAGCAGGTTTTGGAGCATTGGGATTGATACGAAAAATTGAATCTTCTAAAATATCTAAATACAAAGGAGAATAAAAATCACGATTTTCAATATCAGGACCATACACATGCGTATAACCCAAATGTTGGAATAATTCTATTACTGAATTTTCATAAGCAGCTTCTGTATATTGTGTTTGCATCTTTACCTCTTAAATTTTCTCAATTCCATTGAATACAATATAGGTTTCATCACCTCTATATAATGTATCAGGAATTTGACTTCCATGAAAGGCTACACTCGCAAAATATCCTTGATAGTCTTTACAACTATTTTTAATTGATTGAATATTATCTGGTTGCTTTGCTCTATTATCAGGGTATATTGTATATCTTACAATTACAAATTTTTTGTTTTTGTTTTCATCTTCAAACCATAGTTGAGGATCTATGCCTATTATATTCTGATAAGATAATATCGGCAGATGCAATTGTTTAACAATATAATCTCTAACAACTTGTATAGCAAAATCATGTAATTCCCATTCGGACATTACAATTGGTAAATCTGAAACAATACTCTCGATATCAATTTGTTTATTTGTAACTGCATGAAATAAATTCCAACCTGTAGTAACAGGTTTTAAAGTATTATATGCTGGATTAAGTGGATCATTTACATAAACCTTATAAATGCAAGGCACCAAGTTATTTTTATTACATTCATTTATTAAATTGTCTTTATATTGTTGAGGCAAATATGATTTTTGTGTATGTTCATTAATTATTTCAATTAATATACAGAAAATCTGATTTTTGTATGCTATTGACAAATGCTCAAAACATGGATAGGTTAATATTGTTTTTAACCAATGAGCCCCATTTGATTTCTTCATTTCCTCTTGTAACCAACAACCAACGAGAGTTCTTACATCAACAAAAAATTGCGTAGGATTAGGTCTATCAATAGGATACATTAATTCGGTAATGCATTCTTTATCATCAGAACTTGAATTTTCTATTAAATTTTTGTTTATTTTTTTCTTGAAAAAATCAAACATATTTTACCTCTTTATCTTTAGCTAAACAATAATTTATCAGCGGACTGATTTTCTAAAATATCGTCAATATCAACTTTAGACACATCAATTTCACCATTCATTAACTTTAGTAAAAGTGTATCACGTAGTTGAGTTAGAGTTTCATTTTCAAAACAGTTATTTGTAATTTCGCTATAAATTGGATTAACTAAGTTTTTATATTTACGCATAATATCAAGTTTTGGAAAAGAAATTGCTAACTGTTCAATATTTTGCTTATTAATGTGTTGCTGAGCACCACCAGTTTGATGAGATAATAACTCATGAATATTATGACAAATATATGGATAAATAAATTCATAAGGAACCTGTTCGTTTTCTAAGATTCCAACTACTGATTGATTTGTACAAGAATCAATTTCCAACAAACTAATTTGCCCTAAAGTTGCACCTGTAATGGCTAATACGGTAGGTTTTTTTGGTAATAATTTTGTCGCAGATTTTGATAAACCTAACTCGGTAATATATTCAGTAGCTTTTGTTATGCGATAATTATTAACTGCTCCTGAATTAATCCATGCAATAGAACCTTTCCAATATTCTTTCTTATTTCTACTAGGTGTTCCCCCTAATTCGCATTTACAAATTTCACCAATAGTTGTTTCTTTTTCTATTTCATATTCATTGTCAATAAACCAAAATTTGAAAATTGCTTGTGCTTGTTGTTCTAAATTATTATTTATCGAATTATTCAATTCAATTTTATCATCAATCGCACTCAAAACCTTTGCTATTTTTTGTTGTGTTTCAAGTGGTGGCAATAAGAAATTATACTCTCTCATCTGTTTCAATGAGATATTTTTTATAGTTGTACCTGTTGCTTGATTATTTAGATAATCTTGAAATGTTTTTGACAATAAAATATATTTAATAAAATATTTATCAATATTCTCTTTAACATTAAAATAACAAGCACTTTTCCCTAATATAATTTTTTCTTCATTATATTCTGCTATGTTTCCCAATGTGCCATTTATAGAAACTAATAATGTTCTATTATTTAGGTCCTTCTTATATTTTTCATATTCACATTTATCCACTCGCTTTGTATCTGATTTAATAATTATTTTTCCATTAGACAAATTATTTCCATTAATAAAAGCATATTTGCCATTAATTGAATATTTAGGAGTTCCATGTAAACCATCTCCCAAAATTGTTGATATTTGTTCTAATGTACATTCTTTCCAATCAGAGGTCATTTTCTTCTACCTCCTGTCCGTTTTTGAAATATCTAAATATAGTTTCATTAGAAGTTTTTCCTAATTTTACCCAAACAGCTAATGGATATAAATAATTATATCTTTCATCAGTAAATTTTTTTAATTTGTTTATATCATTTAGATTCTTATTCCACCACCCTTTAAATTCAACAACTAAAGTATTTTTTTGATTTGGAATATCATTATTTAAGTTTCTTTTATGTATAATTAGGTCTGGTCTAACTTTTACATCATCTAATATTTTTGTACCTTTATTACTTTTGTTATATTCACAATCTAAATCAAATTGAGATAATTTATTATCTCGTTGCATTAAATTATACAGATAAAGACCAATTCTAAATACACAAGCCTGCTCCATTCCTTTTACTACAATTAATTCATTATCATTGGAATAAAATTCTTCAATAGCATTTTTTAATAAATTTTTTAATCTAATATTAGATGGCATCGTTATTCTCCGATTTTTTATTAAAATTTTTATGCATATTAAAGAATCTTTTTAATTTGTAAAATATTGGTTCTTGCTCAATTCTTAAATATTTGTCTAAAATTTCTTCCATTTCATCAAAAAAGTTTTTCATCTTATTTAATGTGTTCATTATATCAATTTTATTTTGTTCTTTCATAGTTTGCTCTTCTTTTATTAATGATGAACAGATATTGTTATATAAAGTTATTAATTTTTCAAAATCTTCTTTTGTAATCAAAAACTTATATTTGTGTAATTTTAATCTAAATTCATCATCCAATTTTTGTTTTTCTTCAAAATTAAGATTTTCAAATTTTTCTTTTTTATACATGTCATATCTATTTGTATTTTCTAAAATAACCTTAAATAAATTATCATATCTCATTTCAAATAAATCTTGTTTTCTTTGTTTTTCTTGTGTTTGCCATTGTTGATATGCAATAATTCCTGCAAAAATTGCAACAGTAGGAGTTAATAATGCAGAAAAAACATCAACCCAATCTTTGGGATTCGATTGTCCAATATTAAGAACTAAATTTGCAATATCAAAATGCATTCTTTATTTTCCTTCCTTATCTATAAAAACTTTTACCAATTCGCATGAAATATCAATAAATTGTTTTTGGTCTTCTGTTTTAGCAGAAAGTTTCGTTATTTCTTTAATAACATCAATAGTAATTTTTAATTCTTCTTTTGCTGGTTTTTGATTTGGTAATCCTCTCAAAGATTTAACAAATTCAGATAATGTTTTTATTGCAATTTGGTACTGTCTATTTAAAGGAAATTTTTGCAAATATCCTATATAATTATTGGCAATTACTATAAAATTATTCATCTATTTACCCCCATTCAACACACTAACCACAACATCTTTTATTGTTTCCATCTCTACTGGGTTACTTTCAGCGATTAGTAATGTCATAGAAAACAAGGTTGCGTTATCTATAATCGGAGTTCCGTTTTTATACAAAATTCCGTTTCTATCCATAAAATACAAGAAACAACTTGCCGCAATACGTTTATTACCGTCTGAAAAAGAATGATTTTTAGTTATCAAATATAATAGCATTGCAGCTTTTTCTTCTAATGTAGGATAAAGTTCTTGCCCATCAAATGTTTGATAAATCTGATTAACAGAACTTGCAAAACTACCGTCTTTTGGATTTGCGAATACATCACTCGCAAATTCTGATTTCATTTTATCAATAACTTGCAAAAATTCTTCTTCTGTTACTCTTACAGCTTCTCTTTTTGTCTGCCCTTTAGAATCCAAAGTTTTATGGTCAAAATTATCCAACAAATCAAGCCCATGTGCAAAGTTATCAAGAAGTTGTGCAACTTGTCTTGCATCTTCCATATTCTCAACCTGATTAGTTAAGCTTCTTGAAAGTAAACTAATTGTATTTTGCAAAGTTTTAACTTTTTCTTGTTCAAGTTTGAGTTTATCTTCGTTTATTGCATAACCTTCCAGTATATATTTATGCAAGATTTTTGTTGCCCATTTACGAAACTCAGTAGCAGTTTTGGACGTAACTCTATAACCAACTGCGAGAATTACATCTAAATTATAATAAGAAATATTTCTTGAAACCTGCCTTGGACCTTCTTTTTGAACCTGTGCAAAAAATGCACAAGTTGAATTTTCTTCCAATTCTTGTTCTTGGTAGATTTTGGCAATATGCCTTTGTATAGTTGTTCTATCTTTCCCGAAAAGTTTTGCTATTTTTTCAGCACTCAACCATAAAGTATTATCTTCTTGAATAACTTCAAGATTACTATTACCATTATTTTCGTATATTACAATTTGTCCTTTTGATAAATCTGTCATTGTATTTTTTCTCCTACTTCACTTCAAATCCAATCGCTGCTAAGTTCTTTTTGATTTCGTCTTGCAATTCGTTAGATTTAGTGAACATTTTAGAAAGTTCGGAAGTTAATCGTTTCATCTTATCTTCAAAAGGTTCGCCATCGTCTTCTGGTTCTTCAATTCCGACATAACGCCCCGGAGTTAGGATATAATCTTGTTTTGCAATATCTTCAGTTGATGTTACGGCACAGAATCCTTTTACATCTTCCAGTGTTCCTTCTTGGAATTTAGTAAAAGTATCAGAAAGTTTTTTAATATCTTCTTCTGTAAAATCTCTATGCTTTCTATCTACCATATAGCCCATTTTACGAGCATCAATAAACAAGGTTTTACCTTTTTGTTTTTTATTTTTTGAGATAAACCACAAAGTTACAGGAATTGTTACACTATAAAATAATTGAGTTGGTAATGCAACAATACCTTCAATCAAATCATCTTCAATAATTCTTTTTCTAATTTCACCTTCACCGCTTGTTTGACTGGACAATGCACCATTAGCAAGCACCAAACCAATTTTACCGTTCGGTGCAAGGTGATGAATCATGTGTTGTATCCACGCAAAGTTGGCATTCCCGGCAGGTGGGACTCCATATTTCCAACGTACATCATCTTGAAGTTTATCTTGCCCCCAATTTGAAAGATTAAATGGAGGGTTTGCCATAATAAAATCTGCTTTCAATGTCGGGTGCAAATCATTAAAAAACGTATCAGCTTGTGATGGTCCAAAATCTGCATCAATACCACGAATTGCCATATTCATTTTTGCCATTTTCCAAGTATCAGCATTTGATTCTTGACCATAAACCGAAATTTTATCACGATTTCCACTGTGTGCTTGTAAAAATTTTACAGATTGAACAAACATACCACCAGAACCACAACAAGGGTCATAAACTCTACAATTTTCAAATGGTTTAAGGATTTCAACAAGAGTTTTTACGATACTTTGTGGAGTATAAAATTCTCCGCCCTTTGTACCTTCATAGGCAGCAAATTGTGCAATACAGTATTCATAAGTTCTACCCAACAAATCCTTACTTTCTTTTGTATCGTCCATTTTGATATTATTTGTAAATAAGTCAACAACTTCGCCCAAAACTCTTTTATCCAAATCTGGTGAACCATAGTTTTTAGGCAAAACACCCTTTAAAGACTTATTTTCTCTTTCAATCGCAAGCATAGCTTCATCAATAATTTTTCCGATTTCAGGAGTATGTGCGTTTTCTGAAATTTTTGTCCAACGAGCTTCTTTCGGCACAAAGAAGATGTTTTCAGCAGTATATTCATCTTTATCGTTTTCAAAGCCGTCGCCTTCTGCTACAAGTTGTTGATACTTTTTATCAAAAACGCTTGATATATATCTTAGAAAGATTAAACCTACAATAACTTTTCGATATTCTGCAGCAGGAATATGTCCCCATAATACACAAGCTGCCTTCCATAACTGTTCTTCAAAACCGATATTTGCACTATTCTTCTCTGCCATATTAACCCTCGTTAGATAAAACACCTATTTTAACACTCTAATTCTATCATAAATATGGAAATTAGCCCCTTTTGTAAATCTCAATAGTATAAATAAAGAAGTTAAAAACATTGTAACAGATGATTTGCGCAAATACTTAACAAAACATCAAGAAGAACATTCTTCTAGTAGAGTTACAATTGATAATATAAGAAGAATTTTATCAAGTTTTTTTGCTTGGCTTGAAGACGAGGATTACATAGTAAAAAGTCCAGTAAGACGAATTCATAAAATTAAAACAGGAACAAATATCAAAGAAACTTATTCAGATGAAGCATTAGAGCTTATATATTGTTGCCGTCGGAGAGTTTATACGACAAAAATATCCAAATGCTATCGTTGATGATATTTTAATTCTCACTTATAAATTATTTGTAGATGATATTGTAAAAAAAGAAATTGTATATTCTACCAATGAAGATGTTAAACAAAATTTACTAGATAGATTTTCACAAGATGAAAATCTCAGTCAAACAATTTTAAATTCATATTTTAAGGCTTATGTAGATAGAATGGAAAAACCGAAAAAGATAATTGATTAAAATTTAATTATCTTTTTTCTTGACTGTTGTTAAATTTTTTACCGAAATTCCCAAATTTTCAGATAAATTTTTGCTAAAAATCTTTAAAAATATGCCTCAAAACCTCTAAAAATATTTCAAAATTACATTTTATTGACTTTAATTTGGTTCTTGAAATTGCGATGTTTTGAAATTTAAGGGGGAACTAGGTTCCTCCTTTAGTTCCACCCTGACTAAATTATACTTTGTTATATTTTGGAATAAATCGTTAAAACGCCGATTATATCTAGTTTACAGGCATATGATAAATCTAGCCTCAGAATTTTAAAGTACATTTTGGGACACAGAAAGTATAATTTGGAGTATTTTTTGTCAATTCTATAAATTAGCCTCTATTTCAAACACAAAGCCAATCTCTACCCTTTCTCATTCTTGTATTAATATACATTAAGAATTTAAGTTTTCTGTCAACCTAACAAAAAATATTTTTATAAGCATTATATAA
>ULNN01011899.1_pt1 | contig 11678 bp, 9 predicted proteins | sample 1951931 | NCBI WGS metagenome assembly ULNN01 (sample SAMEA4835578, study PRJEB28245) | human gut metagenome | biome: gut microbiome; material: fecal sample | place: Denmark | collected 2008
ACCAACAGGAACAACACAAGTTAAACAAGAAACAATGGTTACAGAGCAGGTTGTAAAACCAGAACCTGTAAAAATGGAAATGACAGACGAAGCTAAAAAGGTTTATGATAATGTTTCATCAAAATTAAATCAAAAAACAGAAATTACAGCAGATACAATAGATGCAAATTTGAAACCTCGAGAAAAAGATGCAGTCTGGTCAGCACAAGATAGACAAGAATATTATACACAACTAGAACAAGATTCACTAAAAAATAAACAAGAAGCTCAAGAAATTCTAAAAGGAATTGAAGAAAGCAAAATTCAAGCAAATAAAGCTGAGCAAAAAGAAGAATTTGCACAAACAGTTTATGGTGTTGCTCCATTAGAAAGAGGTTTGTCACATAAATCTGCAAAGGAATCAGCAGGGGTCTTTAACAATGCTTTTAGGGAAGAAGATAGTGTAAGAGATTTGTATCTGAAGGAATTATATAAATTTAAAGTTTCTCAAAGAAACGATAGTGAAGTTACAAAATCAGTACTAAATAAGATTGATATGTACCTACAAAACTGTGAAACTTTCAAAAAAGTAAACAAAACGGTAGATATCAATGGTAAACCCATAAAAGTTATATATGAAGGACTCGGGTATGATGTAACTGAAAATGGGGAACTAATGAGAAAAGTATTTAACCCTGTATCAGGGAAAAATTCTTTAGTTTCACTTTCAGCCCGAAGGTGTACGGTAGAGGAAGTTTCAACTGTACAAAGGTCACAAACTCAAAAACAACGAGCATTAGCATAAATTATAGGAGGTTCTGTAATGGTATATGGCGCAAATTTAGGTGTAGGGGTAACAAATAACGATTACATTGTTGTATCAAAGAAACATTCTGATAAAGATAAGAAATATGCTATTCCTGCAGAGAAAAAAGATAGTTTTATCAAACAACAAAAGGCTCAAGAATATAGTGATAATTTTCAAGGTGTAGTGACATTGATAGGTGCAGCAGGGGCTGGTGTTGCAGCATCATTCTTGGTAAAAGGAACAGCATTACAAGCTCTTGTTGGTGGTCTGACTACAGCTGCTGTTGGTCTCGCAGGAATTAAAGTAGATAAATTTATTGCAAAAACTGTAGAAAATAAAGGGTTCAAATCTTTAGGTGCACAGGAAATCACAGACCAAGCATAAAGTAAGTAGCAAATTCTTTGATTTACAGGTTTTAATATAATAGAGGTGAATTATGACATCTATACAACCAAATGTTCCAATAAATACACAAACAACAATCCAACCAAAACAACCGGAGACTAAACAGAAAGAAAAATCTTCAATTAGTACAGGGGTAAAAGTTGCCGTTGGTGCTGGTTTAACAGCTCTTGCAGCTGCAGGTATCTATATCGCAACAAAAGGCAAAGGTGGTAAAAATGTCAAAGATTTAGGTAAGCAAATTGACTCTTTGACAAAAGAATGTAGTAACTATTTACATAACCATAGATTTGAATTTGAATCTCCTCAAGTTGGAAAAAGATTAGAAGAAATTTCACAATTACCTAAAAAAGAAAGACTTGAAGCTTTGAGGAAATTGCATTCCACTCTTGAGCATACTGAAGTGGTTAAAAATTATATTGATTTGGAACATAGCTTACCAAAAGGTTCAAAAATTGGATTACCAAAAGGTATGACAACTCTACCTGATGATGTTCGTCAAGCTTATGAACAAAAAGATGTTATAAAAACAGGTGAATTATTCAAACAACATTTGGATAAATTACCAAATACTCGTCCCGCTGTTACAAAAGGAGCGACGGTTGCTGAATCAATAGAAAATACTTTTGGCAAAGGCTCAAATATTCAACCTCATACGTATGATTTGTCAAAAGAATCACCAGTAATCGGTGTATATAGAAATTCTGAGGGATATAAAGACGGTTTGGTAGGGCAAGAAGGAATATACTTTGAGAGTTCTTTAATCACAGATTTAATTCCTGATCATGATGTTATCATAACTTCCCTAGGACATGGTTTTAATAATAAAGGGACTTCTGCTTATGGGCGTATAGCTGATTTAGCAACTGTGGAGAGAGATTTTGAAAATGCAGACAGAAAACTTGTACAATTTAAAATGCCTGACCCTGAAGGTTTGGTCATGAAGATTTCGATATTATCACCAAATAATAAATATACTCCTCTTCAAAAAGATATGATTAAGCTAATAGAAAATCCTGAAAAAATTGATAATTCTGTATTTGAAAAAATAACAAGAGTTAAAGACCCTCTAAAAAAGGAAAGCAATTTATACAAATATCTTGACTATGATGTATTGTTATCCGCAATTCAATCTATGGCAAAGCAGGTTTAACTTAAATATTTGACCCTATATATCTCTTGGGTTATAATTTCACCTGAGGGATTTATGGAAACGATTTATTCAGAACAAACAAACACTAGCGAAATAGCTAATCTTGTAAAAGAAACTAATCTTCAACATGTTGCAATTATTATGGACGGCAACAGACGTTGGGCTAAAAATAAGGGTTTGCCGTCAGCAATTGGACACAAAAAAGGAGTTGATTCTCTAAAAGCTACCGTTTATGCGTGCAACGATTTTGGAATAAAATATTTAACTGTTTATGCGTTCTCAACAGAGAACTGGAATAGAAAGCCTGAAGAAGTAGATTTCTTAATGAATTTATTAGGGCATACTATAAAAAATGAATTAAAAGAACTTGATGAAAACAATGTTGTTATTTCTTTCTTAGGTGATTTGACAAAACTTGCACCAAAGCTTCAAGAGATTCTTTATCACGCAATAGATGTGACAAAAAATAATACTGGTGTTCACCTTCAAATTGCTTTCAATTATGGTGCAAGAGATGAGATTCTTACGGCTACTAAAAAAATTGCACAAAAAGTAAAATCAGGTGAATTAAATCCTGATGATATTACAGAAGATATCTTTTCTCAAGAATTATATACCTCAAACATGCCTGACCCTGATTTGTTAATCAGAACAGGTGGCGAAATGAGAGTTTCTAACTATTTATTATGGCAGATAGCTTATTCAGAGTTTCTTGTAATGTCTGAATTTTGGCCTGAATTTGATAAAAACACTTTGGCAAAAGCTGTTTTTGAATTCCATAATCGCCATAGAAGATATGGGAAATAAAGTTATAAGAGATAAGTTAAGAAGTAAATAAGAATTAAGTGACTAAGTTATTAAGAAGATAATTATTTCTTAGTCACTTATTAACCTAGCTCTTAGTAACTTATAACAAGTCATTCCGTACTTGATACGGAATCTGTCAGTTTGATGTTTTTTATAATAATCAGCATTGACACTAAAGACTCGTTATTTGCCCTAAATAATTTAAGAAGTATAATCTTATTATGAATGACACTATCAGAATTAAGGGAGCAAGAGAGCATAATCTTCAGAATGTATCTTTAGAAATTCCTAAAAACGAGCTTATTGTTTTTACAGGGGTTTCAGGTTCGGGCAAGAGTTCGCTTGCGTTTGATACAATATTTGCAGAAGGTCAAAGGCGCTATGTAGAAAGTCTTTCAACTTATGCACGTCAGTTTTTAGGTCAAATGGATAAACCTGATGTTGATAATATTGAAGGGCTGACACCTGCAATATCTATTGACCAAAAATCAACAAGTAACAATCCTCGTTCTACAGTTGGTACTGTTACTGAAATATATGATTACTTAAGATTACTTTTTGCAAGAGTTGGAACTCCATATTGTCCAAAATGTGGTGCAGAAATCAAACCTCAAACAATAGATGAAATTGTAGCTTCTATTCTCAAATTGGGTGAAGGTACAAAAATCCAAATAATGGCACCGATTGCGAGGGGCAAAAAGGGTGAATTTTCTTCAATTTTTGAAGAACTTCGTCAAGAAGGGTTTGTAAGGGTAAAAATAGACGGTGAAATTTATAACCTAGATGAAGATGAAATAAAGCTCGCTAAAACAAAAAAACACGATATTTATGTTGTAGTTGATAGAGTTGTTGTAAAAGAATCTGCACGTTCAAGACTAGCAGATAGTGTGCAAACTGCTCTTAAAAAAGCAGAAGGTGTTACAGTTGTTGATGTTGTAGGCAAGGAAGAAATCTTATTCAGCGAAAAACTTGCTTGTGAAAACTGTAATCTTAGTTTTGAAGAACTTGCGCCTAGAATATTTAGTTTTAATAACCCTTATGGAGCTTGTGAAAAATGTTCAGGAATTGGGGTAGATTATCAAATTTCTCCAGATTTGGTTGTTCCTGATAAAACAAAATCTATTAATCAAGGTGCTATTTATCCTTGGAGTAAGAGTACAACTGATTATTATAAAGATATCCTTTCTTCGGTATCAGAAGAATGTGGAATAAATCTTGATACACCGTTTCAAGATTTGCCAAAAGAACATCAAGATATTATTTTATATGGTTCTGATAATATAATCAGGCTGACAGTAAAGAAATTTGGCTCTCATAGGTATCAAACAAAATATAAAAGATTTAGTGGTGTTATACCATTTTTGATGAAAAGATATAACGAGGCTGGTGGAGAATATTGGAGAGAAGAAATCCAAAAATATATGGTTACAACACCTTGCGAAGCTTGTCACGGTGCTAGGTTAAAACCGTTTCCTTTAGCAGTAAGACTAAAAGGTACAACAAAAGAAGTTAATATTCATGAATTTTGTACAATGCCGATAGATGAAGCTTATGAATTTATCTCTGAACTTTATTTATCCTTGAATGATTTTCAAATGAAGATTGCAAAACAAGTTCTTGATGAAGTCCGAGCAAGGTTAAAATTCCTTATTGATGTAGGTTTGAGTTATCTTAATCTGGCAAGAACTGCAGGAACTTTATCTGGTGGTGAAGCTCAAAGAATTAGATTAGCAACACAAATTGGTAGTGGATTGTCAGGTGTTCTTTATGTTTTAGATGAGCCTTCTATTGGTTTACATCAAAAAGATAATGATAGATTGATTAAAACTTTAATAAGATTACGGAATTTAGGCAACACTCTTATTGTGGTTGAGCATGATGAGGACACTATGCGTAATGCTGATTATATCGTAGATATTGGACCAAAAGCCGGGTGCAAAGGTGGAAGAATTGTTGCTCAAGGTTCAATGGAAGATATTATGTCTGTAGAAGACTCTTTGACTGGTAAATACTTGTCTGGTGAAAGATTTATTCCTATACCCGATAAATTAAGGGAAGGAAATGGCGAGTTTTTAAGAGTTAAGAATGCTCATCTGAATAATTTGAAAAATATTGATGTAGATATACCTTTGGGTAAAATAAATGTTTTGACAGGTGTTTCAGGTTCAGGTAAGTCAACCTTGATGAGTGATATTATATGCCAATTTGCTATTCATAAATTGAGAGGTAACAAACCTAAACCACAAGGTGTTGATGATATTTTGGGGTTTGAACATATTGACAAAATCATAGAGATAGACCAATCTCCAATAGGTAGAACTCCTCGTTCTAACCCAGCGACTTATACAGATGTATTTACACCTATAAGAGAACTTTTTGCAAAAACTAATGAATCAAAAATGCGAGGTTATAAAGCAGGAAGATTTAGTTTTAATGTAAAAGGAGGCAGATGTGAGGCTTGTAAAGGTGATGGGCTTCTTAAAATTGAGATGAACTTCTTGTCAGATGTTTATGTAAAATGTGATGTTTGTGGTGGTAAACGATATAATCGTGAAACATTAGAAGTTAAATACAAAGGTAAATCAATTTATGATGTGTTAGAGATGAGTGTAAAAGAAGCGTTAGAGTTCTTTGATAGTGTGCCTCAAATTAGAAACAAACTTCAAACTTTGTATGATGTAGGTCTTGATTATATCAAACTTGGTCAAAGTGCAACAACTTTATCAGGTGGAGAGGCTCAAAGAATTAAACTTGCTTCAGAACTTAATAAACGTGCTACAGGTAGAACTTTATATTTGTTAGATGAACCTTCTGTAGGCTTACATTGGGCAGATTTAGATAAATTGATTAAAATTCTTCATCAGTTGGCTGATAACGGAAACACGATTCTTGTTATTGAACATAATATGGATTTGATAAAAATTGCAGATAATATTATTGATTTAGGGCCGGATGGAGGAAATGCAGGTGGACAAATCGTTGCTCAGGGAACACCTCAAGAGGTTGCAATGGTTGAAAATTCATATACTGGTCAATATTTAAAAAAGATACTAAAAGTGTAATAGGTTTTGATTAATTTGGCTGTCTGATTTTTTTGTGAAAAATATAAGTTATTGAAAAATTTTTCCAGTCTTTAGGAAATCCCAGTAATGCTTTGTTAATTTGAGGATATTTGTTAAATAGATTAATGATTTGTGTTTCAAATGAATCATCTTTTAATATTGTTTTTAGGTAATAGTCTAAAATGATTGCAATATAATAATATTTGTTAGTAGTTGCATCATTAAATTCACTTATACCATTATGTTTTTTAGGTCTGATTCTAAGAATACGGTTAAATAATCTTGAATGATGTGCGCATATATGCTGATAAGTGATAATATCCGATTCTTTTAATTATTTCAAGTGCTGATTGATAATCTTCAATAAGCAACCCTCTACTTATTAATAAATTAAGTTGTTCCTCTGCTGATAGTGCGTCCTTGCTAAACTTTAAATAAACCTCCATACAAGAAAGGCATCCCTATTTTAGCATTAGAAAAGAGGCTTGGGATGCTCTAATACTTATATTATAATAATAGGCATGCCCAAATGCAAGTGGGCAGGATACAACTATTTTATAAATTTGTCAAATCCTTACTATACCATGCTTTTAAAATTTACAAACCTTAATTCTCTCCAATCTGCATGATAAACTATTAATATGAAACGAATAATTGCGTTAGTTGATTGTGATTCATTTTTTGTAACTTGTGAGCAAGCAGTTGAACCTAAGTTAAAAGGTCAACCTGTTTGTGTTATTTCAAACAATGAAGGGTGTGTTATCTCTCGTTCTCGTGAAGCAAAGCAGATGGGAGTAAAAATGGGTATGCCTTATTTTATGGCAAAAAAAGATTATCCTAATGCGATTTATATAAAAGCTGAACACGATAGATATGATTGGTTTTCAAAACGTGTTATGGATTGTTTGAAAAACTTTAGTCCTGATGTTCAGATTTATTCTATAGATGAAGCCTTTATAGATTTGACAGGTACGAGAAGACTTTATGGAATGAATTATACAAATATATGCAAAATGATACGCAGAACAATCAAGGAACAAACAGATATTGATGTTTCAATCGGCATAAGCCATTCCAAAACTCTATCTAAACTTGCAAGTGATAAGGCAAAAAATACTGGTGGAATTTATACGATAGGTGCATTTAGAATAAAAGACGAATTGAAGAAAACTGATATTTCTGAGGTTTGGGGTGTCGGACGTCAGATAAATAAATTTTGTTTGAGGTGGGGAATACTAAATGCTTGGGATTTTGTTTCAAGACCTGATGCTTGGCTTAAAAGTGAACTTGGAAAAAATGGGTTAGAGTTAAAATATGAGTTGTTAGGAAATTGTATTTCTCCTGTAGAATCAAAGAAAGAGCCTCCAAAATCAATCCAAAAGACTTCAGCAATAGGTGGGTTTACATCAGATATAAATATAATTAAGTCAGAGATAGCAAAACATATTCATCGAGGGTGCGTAAAACTGCGCCGTTGGGGTGGGAAATGCTCGACTGTCGGTGTAATGCTTAGGACAAAAGATTTTTATGTTTGTTCAAGGTACAAAGACCTTATTCAACCGACTAATTTTGAATTGACTGTAAAAAAAGCTATTGATGAACTCTTGCCACAAATATATTCGCAAAATGTGTTGTACAGAAGTACGGGTATAATGTTGAATAATCTTTCTTATAGCGATTCAGAACAGTTGTTTTTGTTTGATTCTGTGTCTGAAAAAGATAAAAAACTCGCAGAATGTATAGACAAGATAGAAAATAAATTTGGTAAAAATTCTATTAAAACTGGATTTTGGACAGATAGACTAAAAGGATAATAACTTTTTTGCAAAGTTATTATGTTTATTTTGTTATTTATATGAAAAATAGATATATATTGGGGTTTATGCAACCCCAATCCCCGCACCAAATATTCTTTCTTTTTTATTGCGAAGAAAAAAGAAAGAACATTGGATAAGAAAGAAAAACAACGCCGACTAAAAACAGTCACTAAATTCAACCCTAAACTCGTGAACTCGCTATCGCTCAGACAACACGAGTTCTTTCGTTGTTTCATTAAGTGACTGTAGCCTAATTGTGATATCTGCAAGTTAAATCCGTCATTGCGAAAAATCTTTGATTTTGAAGCAATCCAGTTCAGAATCTGTCAATGTTGGTTATTTTATATTGGGGTTTATGCAACCCCAACCCCCGCACCAAATATTCTTTCTTTTTTATTGCGAGGAAAAAAGAAAGAACATTGGATAAGAAAGAAAAACAACGCCGACTAAAAACAGTCACTAAATTCAACCCAAAACTCGTGAACTCGCTATTGCTCAAACAACACGAGTTTTTTCGTTGTTTCATTAAGTGACTGTAGCCTATTTGTGATATCTGCAAATTTAATTTGTCATTGCGAAAAATCTATGATTTTGAAGCAATCCATTCCGTTCGTCATATTGAGCGAAAGCGAAATATCTCTAACAAGGTTTACATGAGATTCTTCGGGCTACGCCCTCTGAATGACGATATATACTTTGGACTTGTACCGTCCAAAACCCTGCACCAAATATTCTTTCTTTACTGGATTACTTCGCTCCGCTCGTAATGATAGATAAACACACGTCATTCCGTACTTCGATACGGAATCTGTCAATGACTTTGAAAACAAATCATTGTATTTCTTCGTATTAAAAATAATCGCATATTCTTTCTTTTTTGCGAGGTAAAATCTTTTTAATAGACTCAACAAACTTGTTTTTATCAAGTTCTTCAAGTTCTTTTTTTAGAATAGCCTTTTCTAAGATAGCTTTGTTGTATAGGCTTTCACACAAATCAGATGACTTTAATCTGAGTTTGAATTTTTGTATTTGTGATTCTTTTTCTTCAATATGTTGTTGTAAATGTTTCTTTTTCAAAATTCTGCACCCTTTGTCTAAAGTCTATCACTTGTTTTTGTTTTTGTAATCGGCTTTTTAGTCGAAGTTAGACTAAACTAAAAGAATTAATGCCAAGTTTTAATGCTTCAAGGTTTGAATCATAGAATTTTTCTTTTCCACCTTCAAGGACTTTTTGAATAGCTTTCGCTAAAACTTCTTCTGTTAAAGATGGTACTATGCTTGTTAAAGCCCCTAAAGCGACCATATTTGCAAGTTTATGGTGTCCTGATTCATTTGCAATTTTTGTCATTGGTACAGAAGAATATTTGATATCATTTCTAGTTTTGGTTTCTTCAACAAGTGTTGAGTTAGAAAAAATTAATCCACCTTTTTTAACTTTTGGTAAGAATCTATCAAAAGATAATTGGTTTAGGACAATAATATAATCAGCATTTTCTTTATGTACAGAACTTACTTCTTCATCAGATATAACGATTTCACAGTTTACTGTTCCACCTCTCATTTCAGCACCATAACAAGGATACCAAGTAACATTTTTACCTAATAACATGAACGCATTTGCAAGCACTTTTCCTGCAAATAATACACCTTGTCCACCAAATCCTGCTATTATAAAATTTTGTTCCATAATTTTTCCTTTTAGTTTATTAGTTTACACTTTGAATTGTTGGAGTTATACCTTCTGTTACATCTTTGAAAACACCTAATGGGTATGTTTTAACCATTTCATTTCTTACCCTTTCGTGTGCTTGTTCAGGTGTCATTTTCCAATTTGTTGGACATGTTGCAAGAAATTCTACAAAGCTATATCCTAATCCGTTAAGTTGGGTTTGGAAAGCTTTTCTTAGTACATTTTTAGCCTGATTTATATGAGCAACAGAATCAAGTGCTACTCTTGCAGAAAAAGCTGTTCCGTCACACATAGCAATATGTTCAGCAATTTGTATTGGATATCCGTATGTATCAACAAATCTACCCATAGGCGATGTTGTTGTTTTTTGACCTAACATAGTTGTAGGTCCCATTTGACCACCTGTCATACCGTAAGTTGTATTATTTATACAAATCCCTGTTATTTTTTCGCCTCTTAAAGCCCCGTGCATTGATTCTGCAAGTCCAATAGATGCAAAATCACCATCACCTTGATATGTGAATACAAAATTGTTAGGTCTTGCACGTTTTACCCCAGTAGCTTCTGCCATTGCTCTACCATGAGGCGCTTCTATACAATCTACGTTAAGAAAATCATACAAGAAAACAGAACAACCAATAGATGTTGCACAGATTGTTTTTTCTTTAAGTTCAAGTTCGTCAATAAGTTCTGCAATCAATCTTATTGCGATACCATGGTCGCAACCTGGACAGAAAGTATATTTAGAACCTTCTTTCATTGAGTCCGGAATTTTAAACACTTGCATAATTTTTCTCCAATACTTTTTTTACACCTGCAGTAATTTCTTCAACACTTAACCATTGACCAACAGGTCTGTTTATCAAGTCTGTTTTTGCTTGACCATCTACTGCAAGTTTTACATCATTGAACATTTGCCCCATATTCATTTCTACAACGATAACATTATCAACTTTCTTTGCTAGTTCGTTGATACGTTTTGATGGGAATGGCGACAATGTAATAGGTCTAAGGATACCAACCTTGTGTCCTTCTTTTCTAAGAACATTCATCGTAGCTTTGATATTTCTTGTCATACTGCCGAAAGCAACAAGTAAAGTGTCAGCATCTTCTGTGTTCAATTCTTCCCATTCGGTTTCGTTATCTTCAATTTGTTTAAATTTGTTGAACAAATTATAAATATGTTGATTTTGTCTTTCTTCTGAGGTTGCAACAGAGAATATTGCTCTGCCGTCACGACCTTTAGCACCTGTAAGCGCCCAAGATGAATTATCTACTTCTGGGTAAGGATATTCTCCAAATACAGCAGGCTCCATCATTTGTCCTAATAAACCGTCAGCAAGAATCATTGTTGGGTTTTTGTACTTGTGTGCAAGGTAGAATGCTTTGTATGTCAAATCAATACATTCTTGAACAGTTGCTGGTGCAAGTACGATAAGTTTGTAATCTCCGTTTCCGCCACCTTTTACTGCTTGATTATAATCACCTTGAGCCGGATAAATATATCCAAGTCCGGGGCCAGCTCTCATAACATTAACAAGTACAACAGGAACTTCATCAGAACAAGCATAAGAAAGTCCTTCTTGCATAAGTGCAACGGCACAAGATGAAGAAGTTGTCATAGCTTTTGCACCTGTAGATGCTGCACCTAATACCATGTTAATTGCTGCAAGTTCGCTTTCTGCACAGACATAAGCAAGTTTGCGTTTATACATTTCTCCACTTAGGTATTCTCCAATTTCTGTTTGTGGAGTTATAGGATAACCAAAGTAACATTCAAGTCCCGCATTTAGTGCCGCTTGAGCAATCGCATAGTTACCTTTTACTAAAACTTTTTCTTCCATTTATTTATGCACCTCAACTATAGCCATGTCAGGACATCTTTTTGCACACATAGCGCACCCGATACATTCATTGTTCGTATCATCAAATTCTACAAGATAATCTCCTAAACGGCTGG
>ULNN01004840.1_pt1 | contig 11603 bp, 10 predicted proteins | sample 1951931 | NCBI WGS metagenome assembly ULNN01 (sample SAMEA4835578, study PRJEB28245) | human gut metagenome | biome: gut microbiome; material: fecal sample | place: Denmark | collected 2008
GTCTTTGTCTTCGTTGGATATGCGCCGGAGAGTGGACTTCTGAAAGGACAGGTCGAGCTGGATCCTGCAGGCTACGTGGTGACAGATCGTGAGCAGCAGACGAATCTGCCCGGCGTATATGCAGCGGGCGATATCTGTGTGAAGCAGCTCCGTCAGGTCGTGACGGCTGTCAGCGATGGTGCGGTCGCTGCTACTTCGCTGGAACGGTATCTGGGAAATCTGTATCGACGTCTCGGCCTTCGTCGTACCTATGAGCGAAAGAAAGTCGTCAAAGAGGAAAAGACGGCTCCAAAAGCTGTGGCAGGAGCTTTTCTTGATGATGCGATGCGTGAAGCTTTATCGCCGGTCCTTGCTCGTTTTGAGAAGCCTCTCCTCCTCAGAGTATCGAGTGACGGCACTCTGCTTGCAGACGAAGCAGAAAGTCTGGTACGGGAACTTGCCAGCCTTTCAGATGCACTTTCCTATGAAGTGGTGAGAGAAGGGAATCCGGATGTTACCATTTCTATCTGCAGTGCGGAAGGAAAGGATCTGGGACTCCGTTTTCACGGTGTTCCCGGCGGGCATGAATTTAATTCCTTTATTCTGGCACTCTACAATGCAGCAGGTCCCGGGCAGGATGTGGGAGAAACTCTGCAGCAGCGCATAGAAGGGATTTCTCGCGATATTCACATAGATATTGCGGTCTCCCTCTCTTGTACCATGTGTCCTGATCTCGTTGCCGCTGCCGAACGGATCGCTGCGGATAATGACCATGTCTCTGTCGATGTGTATGACCTCGCACACTATCCGGACATGCAGAAGAAATACAACATTATGAGCGTTCCCTGTCTGATCATGGATGGAAAGACGTATTTTGGGAAAAAGAGTCTTGAGGAGCTCCTGCAGATCATAAGATAAAAGAAGGAAACATTGCTTAAAAGGATGCGGCAAAGTGCACAAGCATTTTGCCGCATCCTTTTTTTACGTTGTCCTTGTAGCTGGTCAGAAGATGTATTTAGAAAAAGAACGCGTCGTTTTAATTGCAGGATCGGACTTCATTTGAATTTCTTTAAAAGCATGAAAAATAAACAATGTCAAGTATTATCTATTATCAACTAACAACTGTTGGTTGGAATCACGGAAATCAACCCTCTTCACAAACGAAAATCTATTTGACGCTACCCTCAGCAGGCTCTATAATAGTAAGAACTGTTTTATCAAAAATGTCGACAGTAACGAAAAATTTGGAAGGTGAAACTATGCACGAAAAGTACGTACCTCAGCAGATCGAAAAGAAATGGCAGAAAATCTGGGAGGACACCAAAGCATTTGAAACTCATTCTGACCTGAGCAGAAAGAAATACTATGTACTGGAAATGTTCCCGTACCCGTCTGGCAATCTCCATATGGGGCATGTCAGAAACTACTCCATTGGTGACGTTGTCGCTCGTTTCAAGACGATGCAGGGATTCAATGTCATTCATCCGATGGGCTTTGATGCCTTCGGCATGCCGGCCGAAAATGCGGCTATCAAACACGGCATTCCGCCGGCGGAATGGACCTATTCCAACATCGACAACATGACCCGTCAGCAGAAAGAACTCGGTCTTTCCTATGACTGGGACAGAAAAGTCCTGACCTGCCGTGAAGATTACTACAAGCACACACAGAAGCTCTTCGAGATCTTCTACAAGAGAGGTCTCGCTTATAAGAAGGAAGCAAAGGTCAACTGGTGCGAAAGCTGCCACACCGTCCTTGCAAATGAACAGGTCGAAGAAGGACGCTGCTGGCGCTGCAAGAATGAAGTCGTCAAGAAAGACCTCTCTCAGTGGTTCCTGAAGATCACCGACTATGCAGACCGCCTCCTTGCGGATCTCGACCATATGCCAGGCTGGCCGGAACGCGTCAAGACCATGCAGAGAAACTGGATCGGCCGCTCCACTGGTACCCAGTTCTCCTTCAAAGTCGAAGGCACGGATGATCAGATCCCGGTCTATACCACCCGTGTCGACACCGTCTACGGCGTCACCTACATGGTCCTTGCTCCGGAACACCCGCTCGTCGAAAAACTCATCGCGAATAACCCGGAAAAGGCAAAACTCGAAGCATTCATCGAAAAGATGAGAAATGAAAACGACATCGTCCGCACCGCGGAAGATGCACCGAAGCTCGGCATGTTCACCGGCAGTTATGCGATCCATCCGCTGACCGGTGAACGCGTGCCGATCTGGATCGCGAACTACGTCCTCTACGAATACGGCACCGGTGCCGTCATGGCTGTACCGACCCACGACCAGCGTGACTGGGATTTCGCTAAGAAATACAGCCTCCCAATGAAACTCGTCGTCCAGAATAAAGCCGGCTCCCTTTCTCTTGCCGAGATGGATAAAGCCTATGACGCTGACGGCGTCCTTGTGAACTCTGCGGAATTTGATGGTCTGAAATCCGGAGAAGCCCGTGAAGCCATCACCAAGAAATTCGAAGATATGGGCATCGGCGAAGGCAAAGTGAACTACCGTCTGCGTGACTGGCTGATTTCCCGCCAGCGCTACTGGGGCTGCCCGATCCCGATCATTCACTGCCCGCATTGCGGCAATGTCCTTGTCCCGGGAAAAGATCTCCCGGTCAAACTGCCGGAAGACGTCAACTTCGTCGCTGGCGCGACCTCTCCGCTTGAAACCAGTGAAGCCTTCCTTCACTGCAAATGTCCACAGTGCGGCGCGGACGCTACGAGAGAAACCGACACGATGGATACCTTCATCGATTCTTCCTGGTACTTCCTGCGTTACTGCGATCCGCACAATACCGAAGAACCATTCGCAAAAGATAAGGCAAACTACTGGATGCCCGTTGACCAGTACATCGGCGGCATCGAACACGCCATCCTTCACCTGCTGTATTCCCGCTTCTTCATGAAAGTCCTTCAGGATGAAGGCATGGTCGACTATCCGGAACCATTCACGAACCTGCTCTGTCAGGGCATGGTTCTGAAAGATGGCGGCAAGATGAGTAAATCCGTCGGCAACGTCGTTTCCCCGGAAGAAATTGTCGGGAAATACGGCGCTGACACGGCCCGCCTCTTCATCCTCTTTGCGGCTCCGCCGGAGAAAGACCTCGAATGGTCCGATCAGGGCGTCGAAGGCTCCTACCGTTTCCTGAAACGCGTCTGGACCATTGTCGGCAAGTACGAAGACATTCAGACTGAAGAAAAAGGCAAACTTTCCTCTGATGAATTCGCTCTCAGAAGAAAACTGCACCAGACCATCAAAAAAGTCACCGAAGATCTGGATGGGAAATTTGCTTTCAATACTGCGATCTCTGCCATCATGGAACTCGTAAACGATATGTACCGCTTCATCGAAGCCCATGATACCATCGAAGCGAGCCTTTCCGGCGAGCTCGTCAGAAACCTCCTCATTCTCCTTGCGCCATTCGTTCCGCATATGACTGAAGAACTCTGGCAGAGTGCAGGACAGAAGGAAGAAAGCATCCATTTGGCTGCTTGGCCGGCCTGCGATGAATCTGCTCTCGTCGTCGACGAGGTCGAACTCGCTGTCCAGGTCAATGGCAAGGTCCGCGCGACACTCTCCGTCCCGGTCGCTATGGCGCGCGAAGAAATCGGCGAAAAAGCTCAGGCTCTTCCGGAAATCCAGAAATTCACCGAAGGCAAGACCATCGTGAAAGTCATCGTTGTACCGAAGAGAATCGTCAATATCGTTGTCAAATAGCTGATATGCGGAAAATTCCTGCTATTATCGGGAATTCTTTTCACACCGTCAGAAATTCGTCAAAAACTTCAAGAGGAGCACCCGTGTGGGTACTCCTCTTTTTGCTAGCTAAATATTCGGTTGATATCTTCTGCTGCTTTCGCCCTTATCTCATCCGTGTAGTGGATATACATTCTCTCGACCGTCGCGACGGTATCTCCGAGGAGACTTGCGACCGTCTTGATATCCATGCCCGAGGATAGGAGCCGCGTCGCATATGTGTGGCGGAAGTCGTGCATGGTGTGATCGGGAAGGATTCGCTGCAATACATAGTTCAGATAATTGCTTCTCTGGTAGCGCGTCAAGCGGCCATGGCAGTACAAGACACGCAGATTACAGTATTCCATGAGAGTGCGGCGCAAGGTGGGGGGAAGGGGACCGTCCGGCGGGAGTTACTCGTTTTCATTCGCTTTACGCCGAGCTCGTTCTCTCCGATGTAGGCAATCTGTTTGGTTGGCTGTGAACGGAAAGATTTGGAATGCAACCGCAGGTCAATGACAAGCAGTCGAATCAATACAAAAAAGAAATAGGAGCATTCCACGCTGAAATGCTCACCGACAAAGCGGCAGCGTCTGACAGTCACCAGAATGCTCTTATTCCACTTCAGAGTTTACAGAAAAAATAGGCATTGTCAAGAAAAGCGCCTATCACCAAATGGGCGGTGAATATGCCCATAATATTCCATTAGGCAAGTCGATAAAGAAGAACATGGCCGAGCGGCAGCTGGACGCAGATGAGAAATCTTTCGCGGACAGTGTAGATCGTTTCATGGTAGAAAAAATTTCGACAGATACTATCCAAGCTATGAGGACACCGCTTGTGATGAGGCTTGTGGGGGTTGAAGTTCTGCCGGCTGAAATTTCCGTATCCGACTTCCCGTATCGTCATCCTGATTTGTTTGGATTTCCTATATACTTATGTTATAATGCGGTCATAGTTTCAAAGGAGGCGGTCATGATGAAAAAGAAATCCATTCTTGCTGTCGGGCTTAGTGCAGCCTTGCTTTTGGGTCTTGCCGGGGAAGCGGAAGCATTCGGCTGGGGAGACATCGCAGGCAAAGCAGAGGATAAAGCCATCGGAAGCGTTCTCGGTTCTTCCGCCAAAAAGAAGCCGGTGAAACAGTCCCGGCCAAAGAGCGAGAAACAGAAGAAAAGCGAACGCGAAGCGGAAAAGTATGGCGTGAGACGGATAGAAAGTCCGGATGGCACGAAACCCACTGCCTTTGCAGGCACGCTCGATCCATGGCCGCCGGATGAACTCTCCGCACGCCCAGACTGGTTCGACAACCGCACGCAGCCTTGGATAATGACGAATGCACGACTTGTCGCAGAGTATGAAAGTATGATCCAATGGCGTGCTTATTCGGAACAAAATGGCCTTGGTACCATTGAGCCGGACGAAATCCGCTACACCGAGCTCATGGACGAAATTCACGTCCGCGTGAGAGCAATCGAAAGGTACTGTGATGCGGCAGAGTACGGAGATTATCAGTCGATGCAGTCGAGAGCCTCCATGGGAGATTACCAGCGTGCAGTTGCCAGCAACATCGATCCGCTTAGTGGCTATGATCTGGATCTCAGCATTCCCGCAAACACACTCCCTGGCTATCATCCTGAGAGAAGTTAAGGAAACACGTACTCAATCGTAGAATGTTCAGATTTTTTTATTTTATAAAAAGAAAACCGTGTAAAATCTTGAATTTCTACGATGGTATTTCTCGGAGAGGGAAATCTTCCCGGGAGCCCAAAGCTTTCTCCGCGCACCTTCGTGCACAGACCTATAGGAAAGGAGCGCAGAGAGGGCAGATGGCGGATCCGATTTCCATTCTCTCGCTCGAAAGCGTGCTAGCCGCTGGAGAGCGTAAGAAATACAAATCACAGAAAGACGCAGCAGGTCAAAAGATCTCATGCAGGATTCGCCTCCACGGCAAACCCTAGAGCGAAGTTTAGCCGTACTTGTACGACATGAACCGTGAAATGCGCTGGTGCCAGATTGCAGGGAATGCCTCCATGGATACTTATAAAACTCTGCTGCGCTTTTGTGATGGAAGTGACCCTTTTTCGAAAAGAAGGTCACTTTTAGCTTGCTGTCGGTGCCAGGGAGACGATGATGCCACACAGAACCTGGATGCCCTTCCTCGTTCTTTTTAACATGTGCGACTTTTTCTTGCTTTTTCTCTCATTTGTTGCTAAAATAACATATGTCGATATTGCGGGCCTATAGCTCAGTTGGTTAGAGCAGGCGGCTCATAACCGCCCCGTCCCAGGTTCGAGTCCTGGTGGGCCCACCACAATGAACGTATCCGTGCTGATTTCAGTGATTTGGATACGTTTTTTTGATAGAGAAAAGGAATGGCTGCAGGATATCCTGCATGGAAAGTCATTGCTGAAAGGATCCATCTATGAAACTGACGAATCGTCTACAGGCGGCAGCCGATCTGGTGCCTGTCTGTGAGAGTATGGCCGATATTGGTACAGACCATGGCTACCTTCCTATTTATCTTGTGCAAGAGGGGCGCGCCAGGCGGGCGATCGCCTGTGATGTGAATGACGGCCCTCTTACACGTGCCAGGGAGGACGTGAGTTCTTCCGGGCTTTCACGTCAGATCGGTTTACGACTGGGTGGAGGACTTGCGCCGCTTGGTAAAGGAGAGGTGGACGGTGTCACCATCTGCGGGATGGGCGGCCTTTTAATGCGGGATATTCTTGTGGAGAATGAGGAAAAGGCGCAGGCGCTCTCATGGCTGGTGCTGCAGCCGCAGGGGCATGTGGCGGAGCTCCGGCAGTTTCTTGGCAGGCATCATTTCCGCATTGAAAAAGAGGTGCTTTCACTGGATGGCGGGCAGCTGTATGAATTGATGCTCATTCGTCCCGGCGAGATGGAGGAGCTTTCGATGCTGCAGGCAGAAATCGGTGCGACGGCGGCATATCGGAAGGATCCTCTTTTCAAGACGCATATCGAGCGGCTCATCCGGAGACGGCACTTTGTGATCGAAGGGGCAAAGGATTCGAAGAGTGAGCGGCATCGCCTGTCCAGAGAAAAGGCACTGAAAGAAGTAAGTATATTGGAGGGACTCTTATGAAAGTCACAGGAAATGATTTGATCGGATGGATGGAGTCGTGGGCACCGAGAAGTCTTGCAGAGTCATGGGATCACCCGGGGCTGCAGGTGGGGGATCCTCGCCGCAGGGTCACGAAGGTACTGATTTCCCTCGACCTCACGGAAGAGAATGTGGATCTTGCCGTCCGTGAAGGCGCTGAGATGGTGATTTCCCACCATCCCTTTCTTTTCAAGGCCATCCGCGAGCTTGACCTTCGGACGTATAAGGGGCGCGTGATCGAGAAGCTCGTGAAGCACGATATCCTGTCTTTTGCAGCCCACACGAATCTGGATACAGCCAAAGGCGGCGTGAATGATGCTCTGGCAGCTGCGCTCTCTCTTTCTGATACGGAAGGGTTGGTCTTTGAGCAGGAAACGAAAGAGAGGAAGCTTGCGCTTTATGTGAAGCCTGTCACCGCGAAGGTGCTCCGACATACGCTTTCAGAACGCTATGGGGATGCCGTAAATCATTTCTATCTTTTGGATGATGAGGATGATGCGACGGATGAGGCGAAGCTCGAATGTAATGTACCCACCGCGCTGCTTGCTTCTGTCCTTGCGAAAGTACAGGAAATCTGTGGAGATATTCACTATGATGTATATACGCTGGAAAGCCATGGGTACAAGGAGTACATGGGGCGGATCGGAAATCTGCCTGCGCCCATGAGCGGAAAAGAGGCGCTCTCGTATATAAAGGAGAAGCTCGGCATTCCCGTCCTTCGTTATGCGGGAAATCCGAATGTCACCATTTCCCGCGTGGCTGTTCTGGGCGGCGCGGGAAGTGAATTTGCTGCGCTGGCCAAAGCGAAGGGAGCAGATCTCTACCTGACGGGCGACCTCAAGTACCATGAAGCGCAGGACGCTTCCCGCCTCGGTCTTCTCATCGCAGATGGCGGCCATTTCTATACCGAGCGCGTCATTGTTCCTGCTTTGGCAAAGCGCCTTCGGACGTATGCCGCAGAGCATGGCTGGGAGATCGAGGTCATTGAAGACAGCAGGGCAGAGGATATTTTCGGGGAAATGTAGAAAAACGGATTCGGGGTTAGCCAAAGGGGCGTGCCGCCCCTTGACTCTGAACCAGATTTTATCTTTCTCTTGAAAAAATTCCGTCTCCATGCTATACTGTAGCACGCGAGCAGGAAAGATGATTGCGGGCCGTAAGGCGTGAGGAAAGTCCGAGCTTCGTAGGGCAGGATGCCGGATAACGTCCGGCGGGAGTGATCCTAGGGAAAGTGCCATAGAAAAGGAAACCGCCACGCAAGTGGTAAGGGTGGAAAGGTGCGGTAAGAGCGCACCAGCAGTCGGGAGACCGGCTGGCTTGGTAAACCCCATCCGAAGCAAGACCGAATAGGGAAGGGTTGAGGTTGCCCGCTGACCTTCCGGGTTGCGTCGCTTGAGCAGTCGAGCAATCGGCTGACTAGACAGATAATCATCACCACGCAAGTGGGACAGAACTCGGCTTATTGAATGCTCGCCTTGAAAGAATGACGCTGTGACGTATGTCACGGCGTCTTTTTTGTTTGTCATTCGCGGCGAGGGTCTCACGCTTTCGCCACATGTGCCGCGCACTTCTCCGCTTTTCTCATCTGTCTTTCCTGCCGCCTGTGCCCTATCCGCCTCTACGGGGCACCTTCCAGGCAAGGGGGCTGACGATACGAGGTAAATCTGCTATCAAGAGACCTTCGGGCATCGCCTCATATAATACTTGCGACGAAGCCGCTACCGCAACATTGAACCCTGAACCTTGAACCCAAAAATATTTTCCCATCCCCTTGCTTTCCCCTTTTTCTTTTGGTAGAATAGATAACGCATGAGTACACATGTCTGGCGGACTTTGCATCTGTGCTTGCGGGAAAAATTTCATTTTACACATTCCCGAAGTGGCTGCAGGGGAGGAAACGGACAGAGGTTAAAAACAGGAGGTTTTTATTATGGCAGTTGTATCCATGAAACAGTTACTCGAAGCAGGCGTTCACTTTGGTCATCAGACCCGTCGTTGGAATCCGAAAATGGCACGTTTCATTTTCACGGAAAGAAACGGCATCTACATCATCGATCTGCAGAAGACTGTAAAGAAAGTAGAAGAAGCATACGCTTTCCTGCGTGAAGTCGCAGCTACCGGCGCTCCGATCCTTTTCGTCGGCACCAAGAAACAGGCGCAGAATTCCGTGAAGGAAGAAGCTACCCGTTGCAATCAGTTCTATGTCAATGAACGTTGGCTGGGCGGCATGCTCACCAATTTCCGTACCATTCAGACCCGTATCGCTCGTCTGAAAGAACTGGAAAAAATGTTTGAAGAAGGCACCACTGACCAGTATCCGAAGAAGGAAGTCATCCTGATGAAACGCGAACTGGAAAAACTGGAAAAGAACCTGGGCGGCATCAAAGACATGAAGAAGATCCCGGGCGCACTCTTCATCATCGACTCCAAGAAAGAAGAAATCGCTATTGCCGAAGCTCACAAGCTGCACATTCCGGTTATCGCTACCGTTGATACCAACTGCGATCCGGATGTTGTTGATTTCCCGATCCCGGCAAACGATGATGCTATCCGTGCTGTAAGACTGCTTGCTTCCAAGATGGCTGACGCTGTCCTCGAAGGCCGTCAGGGTCAGCAGGAAGCTGAAGCTGCTAAAGAAGCTGAAGCTGAAGAAGCTCCGGCTGAAGAAGCTGCTGAACAGGAATAATGGCTGTATAGGAAATTCGGCCTGCGCTTTGCGCAGGCTGGGGATTTCCTTTTTTTGAGAAATTTTTACAAACACCTTACTGTTTTATGATGGAGGTCATAAAGATGGCAATTACCGCTAGCATGGTCAAAGATCTGCGTACAAAGACTGGCGCAGGCATGATGGACTGCAAAAAAGCACTCGTAGAAGCTGAAGGCGATATGGAAAAAGCAGTAGATATTCTCCGTGAAAAGGGACTGTCTCAGGCTGCGAAGAAAGCAAGCCGTGTAGCTGCTGAAGGTGCTGTCGTTTCCGCTATTTCCGCTGATGGCAAAGTCGGCACCATCGTAGAAGTCAACTGCGAAACCGACTTCGTAGGCAGCAATGATGACTTCAGAGCACTGGCTGCTCGTATCGCACAGCAGATCATCGCTGTGAATCCGGCTGACGTAGAAGCTCTGCTTGCTTCTGAAATGGACGGCAAGGCTGTCAAAGATCAGGTCACCGAAGCTGTAGCTAAGATCGGCGAAAACATTTCTGTTCGTCGCTTTGTTCGCTATGAAAGTGCAGAAGGCGCTGTCTACAGCTACATCCACGGCGGCGGCAAGATCGGCGTTCTCGTAGAAATGAAGGGCGCAGACGCTGAACTCGGCAAAGATGTCGCTATGCAGGTCGCTGCAGCAAATCCTTCCTACCTCGACCGCACTCAGGTACCGCAGGCTGAAATCGAACACGAAAAAGAAGTTCTGGCTGTCGAAGCGAGAAATGAAGGCAAACCGGAAAAGATCATCGAAAAGATGGTTCTCGGCCGTATCAACAAATACTACAAGGAAGTCTGCCTCGTAGATCAGGAATTCATTAAAGATGGCGATCTGACCATTGCGAAACTCCTGAAATCCAAGAATGCAGAAGTTGTTCGCTTCGCTCGTTTCCAGCTCGGCGAAGGCATCGAAAAGAAACAGGACGATCTGGCTGCTGAAGTCGCTAAACAGCTGAATCAGTAATCCATAAAATAAGAATAAGAGAACATCATCTTTGGTGTTCTCTTATTTTATGGTCTTTTTCAGGGATTGGATGGAAGCCTGGAAGTGAGGAAGTCAGATGTCTAAAGTCTAAAGGCTGTAGTTTCCAAGGCTCATCTCTCAAAATTCTTATGGCAGCTATTTCTGAAATACTATATAATAATATAGATGTATCACTGATTTTTACGGGGGGTGTACAATGGCAACAGAAAACAAGAAGTATAAGAGAGTCATGCTGAAATTGTCTGGTGAAGCGATGGCCAGCGACAAAGGATTTGGTATTGATCCGGAGGTCGTATATCGACTGGCTGGCGAGATCAAGGAAGCCAGCGATGCCGGTATCGAGATCGCTGTCGTTGTAGGTGGCGGCAATATCTGGAGAGGTCTCAAGGGCAGCCAGGGCGGGATGGATCGTGCGTCGGCTGACTACATGGGCATGCTCGCGACTGTCATCAATTCCGTCGCTCTGCAGGATGCGCTTGAAAAACTTGGTGTCTCCACCCGCGTACAGACAGCCATCGAAATGCAGCAGGTCGCAGAGCCTTACATCCGCCGCCGTGCGATCCGCCATCTTGAAAAGGGCAGAGTCGTGATCTTTGGCGCAGGTACGGGCAATCCTTATTTCACAACAGATACGACGGCAGCTCTGCGCAGTGCAGAAATTGAAGCTGATATCATGCTGATGGCGAAGAAGCAGACCGATGGTGTGTACGATGCAGATCCAAAGTTCCATCCCGAAGCAAAAATGTTCACTCATCTCACCTATAGTGAAGTGCTGCAGAAAGAGCTGGCTGTCATGGACAATACGGCCATTACTCTCTGTATGAATAACGAAATTCCGATCAAAGTATTCAATATCGACGTTCCTGGCAACATTGTCAAGGCCTGCAAGGGAGATACCCTGGGCACATTAATCGAAGGGAAATAATCATGTACGAAGAAGAACTGAAGAAACTGTCTGACAAGATGGATAAATCCATCGTTGCTCTCAAGAATGAATTCACCAGCATCCGTACGGGTCAGGCGAATGCCAGCCTGCTCGATCGCGTATTTGTTGAGTATTACGGCAG
>ULNN01014034.1_pt1 | contig 11599 bp, 11 predicted proteins | sample 1951931 | NCBI WGS metagenome assembly ULNN01 (sample SAMEA4835578, study PRJEB28245) | human gut metagenome | biome: gut microbiome; material: fecal sample | place: Denmark | collected 2008
GCTATTACATCACCACCAAAGGATAAGTGAAAATCCTCGGCATCTTCAAAATACTTATCTGTAGATAACTCAACTAAACATTCACCAATAGTGATTATATCAAGTGATTTTTCCATTAAGACAGTTCCTTGAGTTCTTCCAATGTGTTTTTAGCTTTGTTTGTGATTTCAGTAAGAGATAATGTTTCGTAGAAATCACGACCTACTCCGACTGCAGCTGCGCCACATTTGATATAATCTTTTACTTCTTGAAGTTTTATATTACCCATTGGCATAAGGTTCAAGAACGGCATTTGTCTTGTAAGTTCTTCAAAGTATTGAACACCACCCATAGCTGTAACTGGATATAATTTTATTAATGGAATTCTTGATTTCCAAGCTGTGTATGCTTCGTTTGCTGTTGAAGTACCGGCAATAAACGGTACTCCGATATTTTTAGAAATCTTTACCATATTCATTTGGAATATTGGTGAAGAAAACAACTTAGCACCTGATTTGAACGCTTGGTTTGCTTGAAGTTTTGTAATAATACTTCCTGCACATACTGTAGCTTTTGGAGAAATCTTCTCAATAACTTCGTACAACGAAGGATTTTCAATATTGATTTCCAAAACTTTTATTCCACCCTCAATAAGAGCATTTGCAACATCTTCAGCCTTTGACGCATCTTTGCATCTGATAATCGGGTATATTTTTTCTTCTGATATTAATTTTATTAAGTTCATACTCATAATCTATCCTTTTTACTAAATTTATTATATCATAAAAGAATAAAAAGGATTAGCGTATGAAATTTTTAAAGGGCTTATTACTATTTTTTTCTATAGTATTTTTTATGCTGATAGCATATTCTATTTCAAATAACTTTTTTGAGCCAAAAGCATTTAACTTTATGATAAAAAACTTTACTGCTGTTAAAACTGGTAGCAATGATATCGTTATAATTGTTATTGATGATAAGTCTATCGGAAAATACAGATGGCCTTGGAAACGAAATTTGTATTGCAAAGTATTTAATTACCTGAATGAATATGCAAAACCTGCCGTTATCGTAAACGATTCGGTTTTTGCAACTCCTGATAGCGAGAATCCTGAATCAGATATCGCATACTTTAATTCAATAAAAAATATAAATAATCTTGTAGTTGGATTTGATTTTCTGCCAAACAAAGAAGAAATTATTAACAAAAACTACGATAAAAAATTCTACAAAAAATTTGGTCTGAATATTGAAGATAACAGATTATGGGGTCGTGATAATTCTTATCATGCACTTTTGCCTTTCCCTGAACCGTATTTTAATTCTGTCAAAATGGCTGGCTCAGTAAAAAGTCCTGTCTGTCGTGACAGCTTTTTGAGAAGCATTCCTTATATCGTTAAATATGGTGACAAACTTTATCCGTCTTTATCCTTAAGAGCATTTTCTTATTTGAATGGAAACGAAGGTTATATTGTTGATGATTACAGTATCCATGGTCAAAAATCACATATTGAGATTCCGAGAACTTCTGATATATATGGTATTAATACCTTGTTAAAGTTTTACAAGCGATATAACAACACAAACTATACTCATAAAACATATTCGGCAATAGATATTATGGATTCGTATGACCAATTAAAAGCCGGAGAAATTCCGACAATAAATCCTGCCGAGTTTAGAGGGAAAATAGTTTATTTCGGCGCTAATGTGAAGGCTACTGCGACAGGACTTTCTGATGTGCAACGAACGCCTATAAGTAATGAACATTCAGGGGTTGATATCCAAGCCACGGCATTGGACAATTTAATCTCAAATGACTTTATGTATCAGGCAGAAGGCTGGCAAAATCTTTTTATAACAATATTCCTAATGGTTATGGCTTATGTTCTGATTCGTAAATTTACAGTTTTTGTATCTGCAACTCTTATATTTGTACTCACAATGATATTCATTGTTTTGAGTGGGTATTCATTTTACAAAGGTTTTGCGTTGAGTGTAATTACTCCGATATCTTTAGAATTTATAACCATGGTGTTTGCGTATTCTCACAGATTTATTCTTGAAGGTAAGAGCAAAGAAAAAATCAAATCTGCGATGGGAAAATATATCTCCGAAGATATTATGAAAAGTGTTGTCAAAAACATTGATGAACTAAAACTGGGAGGTAAAAAAGCAAATGTAACCGTTCTGTTTTCTGATATAAGAGGGTTTACTTCAATGAGTGAAAAACTCTCTGCAGATGAAGTTTCTGTTATCTTGAACGAATACTTTACGGAAATGGAGCCGATAGTTACTAAGCATCATGGAGTTATCAACAAGTTTATCGGTGATGCCGTAATGGTTATATTCGGCGAACCTATAAAAGATGATTTGCACCCTGTAAATGCTGTCAGATGTGCACACGAAATGTTGGCAAAGGTTGATGAGCTTCAACAAAAATGGTTAAGCGAGGGTAAGCCCAAAATAGAAATCGGGGTCGGTATAAACACAGGAGAAGCGTTTGTCGGTAATATCGGTTCTGAAAAAAGAATGGAATACACTGTTATTGGTGATACCGTAAATTTGGCAAGCAGAATTGAAAGCTATAACAAAATCTATAAAACCAATTTGTTAATAAGCAGTTCTACATACGCATGTGTTAAAAATATCGTAGATGTTATTAAAATCTCTAATGTAACAATTAGAGGTAAAGCAAAAAAAATGGATTTATATGAGGTTATAAGTCTAATTGGATAGTAATCTTGAACAAATAAAAAAAGCTATAGAAATAGAAGCCAAATATCAATATACGGATATAAGAGGAAGAACAAAATCTTTTTCGGCTTTTATTCGTGGTGAAATACGAAAGTTTATCAAAACATCTTCTATTCCTGAGAGGTGGAAGTTTGTTCTTGCTCATTTTGAACAATATTCTATGGATACATTACCAAACAGAAAAAAATCTATAGAGTATTTGGTAAATGCCATAAAATCTGAACTCTTGCAAAAAGAAGAGGACAAAAAAGAACAAGATGCAAAACTAAATCCTTATTCTTCTGTTACCTATGTCAAAGGTGTTGGGCCAAAAGTCGCTGCGATACTTAATAAACTGGGCATATTTACGGCAAGTGATTTGTTGTTTTATTTGCCAAGAAAACATATTGATTACTCAAAACGAACATTAATAAAAAATCTTCAAGAGGGGGATGATACTACAGTCTTTGGCTACATAAAGCGTGTAGAAGCGTTTACGACACCTAAAGGATTGGGGGTTGTAAAAGTAAAAATTCAAGATGAAACCGGCAGTTTTATTCTTAATTTCTTTTACGGAAAAAGTTCAAAATATTCTTTAGAGAGAACAAAATCTCAATTTCCTCAAGGTGCAGGGATAATAGTTTCGGGTACCGTTAAAATCAACAAATTTGATTATTCCAAGACCTTGGATAACATCAGTTATTCAATAATGTCTGAGGACTTTCTAACCAAAACAAATCTTAATATCGGACGAATCGTTCCTGTGTATTCGCTTTGTGAAAATATGAATGTCAAAACCCTTCGCAAAGCCATATATAACGCTATTCAATTATACAAAAACTCAATAGTTAATGTTGTTCCTCAATACCTAATTGATAGATATGATTTGCTAGACAAAAAAGATGCGATAGAACAAATCCATTTCCCTGATAGTATGGAAATGCTTGAACGTGCCAGATTTACTCTAGTGTTTGAAGAATTCTTTTTAATCCAGCTAAAACTGGCTTTGATAAGAGAAAAGAACAGGCATGATAACAAAGCTGTTCCGTTGCAAATCAAAAAAGACGGATTAGTTAATAAATTTATTACAGGGTTGCCGTTTGAACTGACAAAAGCTCAAAAGAAAGCTGTTGATGAAATTTTGAAGGATATGAACTCCGAAGAACCTATGCAAAGACTTCTACAAGGTGATGTAGGTTCAGGTAAAACCGTTGTTGCTTGTATAATGCTTTTGGCTGCAATCGAAAACGGATATCAAGCCTCTATAATGGCACCGACTGAAATTCTTGCACAACAGCATTACAACAATTTTGTAAACTGGCTAACTCCGTTTGGAATAAGCATAGGCTTGTTCATAGGTAGTATTCCTAAAAAACAAAGACAAATTTCGGAAGTTGCTTTGCGTAACGGACAAATAGATATTGCAGTCGGAACGCAAGCTCTGATTCAAGATAATATTGAGTTTGCAAACTTAGGGGCAATAGTTATTGATGAACAACACAGGTTTGGGGTTAAACAAAGATTAACCTTGCGTAAAAAAGCCCAAAACCCACAAATATTGACAATGACTGCAACACCTATACCGAGAACTCTTGCTATTACAATGAATGGTGATTTAGATTTGACTATAATTGATGAGCTTCCAAAGGGAAGAAAACCGATTATTACAAAAATGGGAGTTCCTAAAAAACAAATCTATTCTTTAATTCGTAATGAAATAAATGCAGGACACCAAGCCTATGTTGTGTATCCTTTGATAGATGAGAGTGAAACTTTATCAGCTAAAGCCGCAACAGTCGAAGCTGAGTTCCTACAGACAAAAGTATTTCCGGATTTAAAAATTGGCTTACTACACGGGAAAATGAAGAACTCTGAAAAAGATGAAGTAATGGCTAAGTTTAAAAATAAAGAATATGATATACTTGTTTCTACAACAGTTGTAGAAGTTGGTGTTGATGTCCCTAATGCTACTGTTATTGTAATCGAAAATGCCGAAAGATTCGGACTTCCTCAACTTCATCAGCTTAGAGGTCGTGTCGGCAGATGTGATTTGCAGTCTTATTGTATAATTTCAACGGCTTCAAAATCGCAAGAAACAAGAAATCGTTTGGCAATAATGACCGAAACCAATGACGGGTTTGTTATTGCTGAAAAAGATTTGCAAATCAGAGGCCCCGGAGAGTTCTTGGGTGTACGACAAAGCGGGCTTCCTGATTTAATAATTTCTGATATTGTGAAGGATTCCAAGATATTAGAAATCGCAAGAAGTTCAGCTATTGAGTTTGTTGCAGATAAAAAGATTGAAGATTATCCCCAACTTAAAGAATCCACAACACTGACTCTGGACGGGACCCTTCTTCTAGGCTGCTGATGTTTTATTTTCTTCTTTAACTTTGTCAGGCAAAGATTTCCAAGGTTTGTTACCAACCCAATCAATAGTTGGGCTGATACATTTTTCAATCAAGACTTTTTCTACAAAGTTATCAATAGGCTTCATCATAATGCCTAGTGCAACCAACCCACCAAGTGATTTTAGTGCGTTATTTTTGAACAGTTTGTTACCTTGAGATTTCTTGATGATATTAAATGCAGCACTTTTCTTACCTGCGATATCTGCTGTTTTTGTCGCTTCTTGGAAAGCATTAAACATCTTTTTAGAAATATTCTTTGGTTGTTTACCTTCAAGTAATGCTTCTCTGGTATCCATAATGTTATCGACAGTTTGAGCTACATATTTTTGGATATCTTCAGCTTTAGCTTCTGTTTTGAATGGTTTTTTGATGAATGCAAGAGCTTTTTCTAAAGGATTCATCATTTCTTTATGTGTTTGTTTATGTTTGTTCTTTTCAGCGATATTATCAACAATATGTTGAGTATATTTTTGTCTGTCAACTTTGCCTGTTGCAGTATCAACAAAGTTTTCGTGAGTACCTTTATTCATAGACTCGGTAATCATGTTTGTATATGTTTCTCTATCACCAAGTGATAATTTTGTTTTACCTTTTGAAGCAATAATATTGGCAGCTTTTTGACCGATTTTAACGGCAGCTGTTGGTAATATTACGCTCGCAAGCATTTGGAACGATAGTTGCTTTGTCGCACGTTTCTTGCTAGGTTCATGTTTCCCGTCAGGAGAATGCTTATATTTGTCGGCAACATCGGCTGCAATATATCCGATTGCAGGCACCCATAAAAGGTTAGCCGCCAAACCACTCATTGGTCTAACGATTTCTCCCAATTCGTTAGAATAAGCCAAGCCCCTTAATGGCCACTTCATATAAGGGTCATTATGCGCAATTTTTACTTTACCTGATTCTTTTTCTTTTGGTTCTTTTGCTTCTTTTTGTTCAGTTACAGTCTTCTTACTTCTAAAGTTCTCTAAACCTTGAAAGCGATTATTATTAATTCCTTCCAACTATATAATCTCCATACACGTACACTTGTCTTATATAGATAAAAACACGAACAAAAAGTTTTTTGCTAGTTTTTGAAAAAAATGTTACAAGTTGTATAATAAAAAGCATGGAAAAGAAATTTAAACTAAATTCTAAATATAAACCAGCTGGCGATCAACCTAAAGCTATCGAACAACTTGTGCAAGGAATAGAAGCTGGTGACGATACGCAAACATTATTGGGTATTACAGGTTCGGGGAAAACTTTTACTATCGCTAATGTAATAGAAAGAGTGCAAAAGCCGACTCTTGTAATTGCACATAACAAAACTTTAGCTGCTCAATTATATAGCGAATTTAAAGAGTTGTTTCCAGATAACGCAGTGGAATACTTTATAAGTTATTACGATTATTATCAACCAGAAGCATATATCCCGAGAACAGATACCTATATAGAAAAATCTGCAAGTATAAATGATGAAATAGATAAACTCAGACATAATACAACAAGAAGTTTGTATGAAAGGAATGATGTTATTATTGTCGCTTCTGTCAGTTGTATATATGGTCTGGGTTTGCCTGAAAACTATTTTAAAGGTTCTGTAGAAATAAATCTTGGTGATGAAATTGATAGAGATGATTTGATAAAACATTTGGTAAGTATTCAATATTCAAGAAACGATATTGTCCTAGAGCGTTCAATGTTCAGAGTTCGTGGCGATGTTGTAGAAATCATGCCGGCTTACGAAAAAATCGTTACCAGAATATGCTTCTTCGGTGATGAGGTCGAAAAAATCGTAAAAATTGACCCTGTGTCTGGGGAAATAATAGAAGTCCCTGAAAAGGTTGTTATTTATCCTGCTGTCCATTATCTCTCAAATGATGATAATGTAGATGAAACGATTTCTATGATTCGTCAAGAATTGAAGAACAGAGTAGTAGAGCTTGAAAACGAAAATAAAATACTGGAATCTCAACGACTTCAACAAAGGGTTAAGTATGATATTGAGATGATAAAGGAAATGGGTTATTGCTCAGGTATAGAAAATTATTCCAGAATAATCGAGCGTCGTCCTGTAGGGTCTGCACCTGCGACTTTGTTGGATTATTTTCAAGGTGATTTTTTAACCGTTGTAGATGAATCCCATGTAACCTTACCTCAACTCAAAGGTATGTATCATGGCGATAGAGCAAGAAAAAATACGCTTGTAGATTATGGGTTCAGACTTCCTTGTGCAAAAGATAACAGACCTTTGACAGATAAAGAATTTTTTGAAAAGGTTCATCAAAAAATATATATATCGGCAACTCCATCTGAGTTTGAGCTAAAAACTTCACAACAATTAGTTGAACAAATTATCAGACCTACAGGCTTGGTTGACCCGAAAATAAGTATAAGACCAATAGATACACAGATAAAAGATTTGATTTCTGAAATCAAAAAGCGTGTCGAGAAAAATGAAAGAGTATTGATTACAACTCTTACTAAAAAAATGGCAGAAGAACTTTGTGATTATTTCTTGCAACAAGATATAAAAGTTCGTTATTTGCACAGTGATATAAAATCAATAGAGCGTGTCGAAATCCTTAGAGATTTAAGACTTGGAGAATTTGATGTTTTGATAGGTGTAAACTTATTGAGAGAAGGTTTGGATATTCCTGAGGTTTCGCTTGTTGCGATAATGGACGCAGATAAAGAAGGTTTCTTGCGTTCTGATACAAGTTTGATTCAAACCATAGGACGTGCAGCTCGTAATGCATGTGGTGAAGTTATTATGTATGCTGATAAAATAACAGGCTCAATGCAACGAGCAATAGATGAAACAAACAGGCGTAGGGAAGTTCAGCTTGCACATAACAAAAAATACGGAATTATTCCTAAAACAATTAAAAAGCCTATTGAAAATAATCTGCTTTCTCTTGTCGCAAGTTATCGAGATTTGGAAGATATTATTGCAGAAGAAATGGTTGATTTGAATATTGATAAGAAGGATTTGCCGAAGCTTATTGATAAACTGGAAAAAGATATGCACAAAGCAGCCAAGATACTTGATTTTGAAAGAGCTGCAGAAATTCGTGACCAACTAAAAAAACTAAGAGAAATGCTTAAATAGAAATATTTTGCATACGCTCAATATGACGAGTGTTTCTTGCTAAAAATCTCTGACTTTAGTTGTAGAATTTTCATTATTAAGGATAGTTATATTATTTCTACTAATTGTTAAAATAATAATATGAAAATTTATTCAACTCCAACGCACTATATCCTAAATCCTGACTGTCACGAAATCACCCCTGAAATGGCAGATTTCTTGGGTGTAGCTTACAAATCAATGCCAAAAGATAAATTGGTAGCTTTCGATTTGAGTATTGTTGATACTTGTTCAAACAAGTTCTTTTTTATGTTTGAACAGGTGAGCAAATTGAGAGATATTTCAATTATCAATATGAACGAAAAAATCATGGCATCGTTATGTTTAATGAAATATGACAAATTCGTTAAAATTTTTACGAGTGATATAGATTTATTCGAAAACAGGCATGAAGTCAAGAATAGACGATTCTCATTAGTTGGTGTATAATCTCCAAAGAAAACAGGAGATTATTATGACAACGATAAAAGTTACAAAAATGAATGGTTGTGGCAACGATTTTGTAATTATTGATAAATCTGAATTCGACAAAACAGGCTTATCAATGTCTGATTTGGCAAAAAAGATTTGTGATAGAAATTTTGGTGTCGGTGCTGACGGAATGATTATTCCAAACCTTGATTCATCTGCCGAAACAGATATTGCATGGTATTTTTATAACTCTGACGGCTCAACAGCGCAAATGTGTGGGAATGGTATGAGATGTTTTGCCAAATATGTTACAGATAAAGGTATAATTGATAAAAAGAGATTTTCGGTAATGACGGGCGCAGGTGTTATATCTCCCGAAATCTTAGACAACGGATTAATAAAGGTTAATATGTCAAAACCGATTTTAAAGCCTGCAAAAATACCTTTTGGTGGCGATAATATCCTAAATTTTGATATAGTAGCTAAAGATAAAACCTTCAAGGCGAATGCAGTATCAATGGGCAATCCTCACTGTGTAATTTTTACGGATGATGATGTTTATGAGATGGCAAAGACTTATGGCCCGGAACTTGAAAAACACGAATTGTTCCCTGAAAAAACAAATGTAGAATTCATAAAAATAAAATCACGCAGTGAGATAGATTTCTGTGTTTATGAACGAGGTTGTGGTATTACTCTGGCATGTGGGACAGGTGCATGTGCTTCTGTTGTTGCAGGAGTTTTAAATAACTTAACAGACTGTAAAGTTAAAGTAAATCTTTTAGGTGAGGCTGTAACTATTGATTGGTCTGGATATGAGGCAAATAAAAACAGTGATATTTATTTGATTGGGCCTGCAAATTATAATTTTTATGCTGAATACATATTGTAATTATTATGTTTATGATACGATTTTTATTATAAATAGTATAAGGAGAAATTTAAAGATGAAACAATACGAATTATTAACTGTATATAAACCAAATACAGACGCAGAAGAAGTAGATAAATTAGTTGCTAAATTATCATCAGCAGTTGAAACTTTAGAAGGTAAAGTTGACTCTGTTGATAAAATGGGTCGTAAAAAATTAGCTTACGAAATCAACAACTTCAGAGATGGTTTCTTTGTAAACTATGTTGTTTCTTTAGACGAAGCAAAAGTTGCTGATTTGAAAAGACAATTAAGACTAAGCGATTCTATTTTAAGAACAATGTTTTTAGCTGTTGAAAAAACTGCTCAAGAGGTATAATAAATGACTTTAGCAAAATCTGTAGTAACGGGAACAGTTTTCCGTGCTCCTGAAAAACGCTTTACACAAAACAATGTGGCTGTATATTCTTTGATATTGAATATCGGAGATAGAGAAGAAACTTTAATCAGAGTTTTTTCATCAAGAACAGCCTTAGAATCTGTTATGGAGAGCATTAGTAAAGGGGACAGAATCCTTGTTGAGGGCAGACTTCAAACAGCAAATGCAAAAATGGAAGACGGTACAGAACGCAAGATTTTCGAAATTGATGCTTCAACTGTAGAAAAAATGGGTGCAGGTTCATCTGCAGCTCCTTCTGCGAGTGATGCTTCAGGAGAAATCTCTAAGTTTGCAGAAGATGAATTCTCAGAAGAATTAATCGGTGAAGAAGAAATTCCATTTTAATTAATGAGTAAAAAATAAAGTAAAGTAATATTAGGCTAGAAAGGCAAATTAAAACAATGGCAAGACAAGACGCACAAGACAGAAAAAAACGCAAGACTTGTAGTTTCTGTGCAGATCACGTTGATAGCATCGATTTCAAAGATGCTGCTAAGTTAAAAAGATATTTAACAGAAGCAGGAAAAATTATTCCTAGACGTGTAACAGGAAACTGTGCAAGACACCAAAGAATGATTGCTAAGGCTGTAAAAAAAGCTAGAGAAGCAGCAATCATTGGATATGTTTTTGACTAATATGTAGATTTAAGTAACACCAAAGATGGAATATTCTGTCTTTGGTGTTATTTTGCGAAAAAGAGGAAATTATGGCAGAAAATCAAATAACAATAAGATCAGATAGAGATACTGAATATACATTTCAATACAAAGGCGAAGATGTGACTCTTAAAGCCGGTGGAATTTTATCAATAGTAGACGGTTTGGAACATGTTGTACTTCCAACAGTTGCAATGAAGATAATAAATAATCTGATAATTATAAAACAAGATGTTAAGTAACAAAAAAGCGATGAAGAAATTAACTTCATCGCTTTTTTGTTGTTACAGTTATTCAAAATTGCAAAAGCGAACATGTCATTCAGAGGCGTAACAACTGCGCTTCGCACTAAACGGCACCGTTCCAAACCAAATCAAAAAGCGTGGTTTTTGATTATGGTTTGTCAACTCTCACATTGTTCGTGCCTCTGCTCGGCTTGCCGAAGAATCTCTGTAAATTAATATCAAGACTTGTTAGAGATCTTTCGCTACGCTCAAAATGACATAAAAATTTCTTAGTAACTTATTCACTTAGTCACTTAATAACTTTATTCTTGTTAACTTAGCTCGTATTTACTTTTAAAAACTAACTAAACAATCTAAAGGTTCTATCGACATTATCTTTTGCTACGGTTTTTAATGTTTCCATTTCGGTTTTGATAGCGTTTCTTTCTTGCTCCATTGCTGCTAAATCAGTATCAAACTTTTTATCTTTAGCGTCAATTTTTCTCATATCAGCTTCGTATTTAGCTTCTGCTTTTTTTAGGTCTAAACTGTCTGATACTTCTTGCAAGCTTGTATCTGTTGCGACATTTACTTGATAATCTTTACCTTTGCTATCAGTTTTGAATAATGATAAGAACCCACCATTTACCATATTGGTAAACCAAGTGCTGTCATCACCATGTGTTCCTACAGGGTCATTGTTTGAACCTTCTAAGATGTAGCCTCCATATTTATT
>ULNN01012164.1_pt1 | contig 11360 bp, 10 predicted proteins | sample 1951931 | NCBI WGS metagenome assembly ULNN01 (sample SAMEA4835578, study PRJEB28245) | human gut metagenome | biome: gut microbiome; material: fecal sample | place: Denmark | collected 2008
AAGGTTCCAATTGTCAACCCAGCAAGAGTGCGTGCGGCATTTTCTTTGTAACTGTACGCATATTCCAGCTTATCCTCGATAGAGCCGCCGAATTTAACGGTTTCTTTTGCCGTCTGACCGTAATCGTTATATTCCGTCGTATGTACGTTGCCGTTAAAAGTATGGATAGTTTGTCTGTCCAAATCGTCATAATCCACGCTTTCTATCGTCGAACCGCTTGCATTTTTGACAACTTTTATCTTGCCGTGTTCATACTCATACTGCAAAACTTTACCGTCTGATTGTTCGATGCGACGCAAATTACCGAGTTTGTCCATATAACTTACAGTGATTTCTTTATTCGCGTTTTTGCTTTCGCATTTTTCTACAGCTACGCCGTTCAACGTTTCTTCCGCGTAGGTATTTTCTATGTATGCGCTTTCAGGATCGTTCAACAACACCTTTGTCACTCGGCGCTTGCCGTCATACGCATATCGGACAACATTGTTTCCACTGACAAGCTCCGTCACCTGACCATAGGTATAGCGCGTTTGCGTAGAGTTCTCCTCGCCCTCTTCCGTGCTTTGACTGATGCTCGTTACCGTGTCGTTTCCGTCATGACCGTAGGCGAATTTACTTCCATTGGCAAACCTATGCGTGCATACCACGTCCGTGCCCGGAATATATCCGTACTCCGTTTTGTTCTCGCCCGTTTCGTCGTAGTCGGCAAGTATCTGACCGTTCTCTGAAACATCGCTCTCAGTGTAGAACTTGGACGAACTGTCAAGACTGTTGTATGTAAACGCTTTTACGACGTTACCTTTATCATCGTATATGATTTCTTCAATCGTTTTACCCGTGGTATATTCTTCACCCTTGATGTAACTTTCCTTACGAACCACGTTCCCCGACGCATTGTAATGATACGACGTAATATGCGTGTACGTTTTTGTACCTTCTGACAGACCGGTTATGACCACGGTTGCCGTTTCTTTTATGCACCGATGATTCTCGTCATACTCGTAGACGATTGTCGTTTGCTGTGTCGTTCCTGCCGACAGTGTCTGCGCATTCGTCGTCTTTGTTGCGGGATTATTGTACTCGTCAAGTTTTGTGTTCGTATAATCACCGTTTGTAAAATCCGACGCAGAGAAAGCGCTGTAAGCCTTTGTGAAAAGCGAACTACGTTTAGCGCTCTGTACGTTGTCCTTATCGTACGGCACATAATCGTATTTTTCAGCCTTTATAACCAAGCCGTTCTGCTCCTCATAATACTCGTATACATTCCCGTCGGCGTTGATTTTATAATACTTTTTATTGCCCTTATCATCAGCAATTGTCGTCTGCGCAGGCGAAAACGCGCACATTATCTTAGACATTTGCACAATTGCGTCAGAAGATGGCTGCCCATGCTCCACTCCGCTTACCGTCGACGCATTGGTCACTTCTTTTAATTCGAATTTGTTCGAATAACTTAGAGTTGACTTTACTTTATCGGAAGATTCCACACTCTGTATGTTTCCATTCGCATCATAAACCAAATCTACAGTTTGCCCATCAGAAAACATCACTTTTATCAGTTCGTTCTGTGCATTATATTCATAGCTTGTCCTTCTGCCGCGCGTATCCGTAATACTTCTTAATAAACCGGTGGTCGGATTATAATCAAATATGATTTGCTTATTGTTTCCGTCATATACTCTTTGTATTTTCCGGTTCGCATCATACTCAATCGACATCGTATTTTCATACTTATCCAATACCGTAACAAGTTGCCCTTCCGAGTTAAATCCTTTTACGATTTCCCCATCTGTCAAATAGTTCACCGGCATCTGACGATTGTATTGTTCAAGCCGATAATTCAAATTCAGATACTCTTTATAATACTGTTCAATCTGTGATTTATACAAAGTCTCATTTTTCTGCATGAAACTTATTTGAGCAGCCAATACTTCTCGCTGAGTATCCGCTGAATAATCTGAATTTCCAATCAGAGATTGCTGTTTTCCATAATTCGTAACTCGATCTTTTGAGTTTTGATTGTCATTATATCCATCGGACTGTTGTAACGCCGTCATTTGCAGACCAAGTGATTCATACTGATTTTGTAAAGCTTTTTTCTGCAATATAAGCGATTTATAATTATAAGCCTCCGTTTCGGAACAAAGCAAATACGACGAATTATTTACGTATGAGATAAATGTAGAAAACTTATCTTTTGTAAGAAAATCCTGCAAACGATAAACGATATCCCCGTCGCTGGTTCGTGCCAAAACCATATTTTTGAGGGTAATCTCGCACGACTGTTTTTGATTTTCAAGTTGTTTATATTCGTCTTCTCTTTGTTCAAGATAATCCGCATATTTAAATCCTTCTATTTTTGTGATTGCCTTCAGCCCCGTCGACGTATGTTGTTCCTGATAAACCTTATAGATTTTTCCTCCCGTTGTATATGTCAGTTCACCACCCATATCGACAACAATGGAGGTTTTATTCGAAATACTCTGTTTTCCCCCGCTTGTATTAATATAATAATATGTATCCTTGAATCCATGTTTGTCGCCTCGATTATCAGTATAGATATAATTTGCATCCAATACTGAGTCACCATTTTTTATCAGCGTTTCATTCAGATTTAAGCGAAAATTTCTTCCGACGCTCAAATCGTCACTACTCTTTTTAAAGATATGAGAAATCCCAATACCCAATACCGAACCCGTCTCCGCAATATCGGTAAATTCAGCCGTCATATCTCCAGATACTACGTTATATCTGCCCACCAAACCTCCGGCAAGCATAAAAGACTGTGTTACAGGGCGGCTCTTTTCATTCGTCAAATACTCTATCTCAAGTATAGGCGCATTCGCACCTTGAAAATAAAACTCAACATTCAAATATGAAACATAGCTAAGCGTAAGGCAACAAGTTCCATTCGCATTTCTAAAGTCGCTTGTTATATCTACAGTTTTCTCACTTAAATCGCTTGTTGATGAAAAAGCTATATGTTTTCCACCAATATAACAAGTTCCCGGCGTTATTACACGGTAAGGTTTCAGCACAAGACGAACCGCACTTATCTTCAAATCCAACAAATTAAGATTACTCTTTTGAATCGTCAGCGTTGTACGATATTCTTGACTACTTGTCCGCGACACCTTAATATAATTGCTGCTTGACGTGCACCAATTGCCAACATTTGTTCCTGATCCGGAACCTGATCCCGCACTGGTATAATAATTTCTATATTCTACTTTTTTCGTTAAATAACTGCCGCTGTCCGTTACGATTTGAGGGTCGATCGTAACAGGAAACGCTCTTTCGTCGGCATTTATCCATTCATCGCTTGCCACAACGGCAAACGCATAATTACCGTTTTCGGACGGCTCCAATTCATAATACACGTCGTCGCTGCTTTCTCCATTTGCATCGTACATGAACGGAGCGGGAATCGTAAATTCAACCTTTTGTTCTACCGTGCCGTCGTCTTTTGTACTTTCCGTATAAAGTTCCAGACTTTCGTTATCTTCCGAAAGTCGGATTTTTAACCCCTCTGTTTTTAATGCGAAAAGATATCTGTAATCCGCAGACTTCTCCCTTACAATAATATTTTCTTTGAGATTATTACCGAACAAACGGTACTCGAGATCGGTATCTTTTTCAATATTTTCGTATACAGCCGAACTGTTAATATTCTTAGATTCTCCGGCTAAATCGTTATTCACCTTTAATACCGACGCCGAAAATGTTTCTACGTTTTCGTTGCCGGCGGAAACGGTTTCAACTTGTTTGCCGAGATACTCCCATGAAAGCTGGTTGTCCGATTTCGCGATCTCGACTTTTTTACCCTTATTCTCTTTATATATCTTGGTTCGCATATTTCCGTTCTTGCTTTCATATGCGTCGACGCTTTCTTTCAACGTGTTGTCGATAGGCTTCCATTTCTTAGCTCCTTCGTCGAAATAACTTACCGATTCCGTGTTGAATACGGATTTTGCTGTCCCGTTGTTCATAACATAATGACGGGTATGTTCGTCCGTTCGGCTTTCGTCCTCGTACAATACCGCAGGGTCTTGACATTGTTCTTGATTTTCTTGCGGAATATCCGTATTCTCGTTGACTTCGACGTCGACACCATATACCGATTGTTCGTCCATGGCAATGTTTTTAGCCTGCTCTTCGTTTGCGTTTTTTAATTTGATTATTCCCATTTTTCTATCTCCTTATATTTTTTGTTGGGTAATTTATTTTTCTAAAGTTATTGCAAAAATATGAATAAACATATTATCCGGAAAGATAATTTCCTTTACTTTTTTCTCTTTATTGATATCACACACAATATGGTGAAAGTGCACTAAATGCGTAGAAGCCCCCGAACTCATTGTAATTTTGACGGTTTCAGTATTTTTCCCACACATTCCATTTCCCCAAGGCACCTTAAAAACAGCGTGAGACCAATCATTAAATGGAACTTCAACCATTTCCTCAGTTTCATCTTCGTATACTACCTTAAAGTATTCATTTGTATCTCCCCAGTAGGCGAAACCTATGAAATGTAATTTATTGATGCATTCCCCTATTTCTAATCGCTGCCCCTCACACGTAACGTTATCGAATTTACCAAAAACAAATTTGAATTCAACTTCATTAAATATTGTACTTTCTTGTATATTTAGATTTAATTTCAACACATAATCATTGTCTAACCCAAAATCTGTTCTCCCATTTTCTATTTGCTGTTGGGTATTGTAAATAAGCCTATGATTGAGATATGGTTTTATATCCAATTGAATAAATTCTCTCACTTATAAACCTCCAACAAATAGTCGTATACTTTGCTCTCAAGCACCTTAATCTCTTCAACTTTCCTAATAATACTTTCTTGCTTCCTTTGTGCATATTCGTAATTGTTCTGTGCTTTCATCTTCCAAAACAAAGACAATAAATTTGAATACCCGCTTATAAGCAAAGAAATATCATTATGCTTCTTTTCGTCATTTGAAAAAAATTTAGTCTTTGACAGTATAAAATAGTATGTCTTTAAATCCTGCAAATAGCGAGTAATTTGATCTGCTTTTTCCTTTATTGCTTCTAAATCCGTCAAAATAAGATTGAGTAATATCTCTAAATTTTTCTTTGAATTTAATTTGTTTTCATCTATCCATTTTTTATCTATGTAATCCCAGATATCAAAAGTCTTTTTTTGTCTTATAGGCTTTAATACATGACACGTATACTTTCTGTTTTGTATTCCACGCTTAAACATTTTATTCGCTATAATAATATTTTTAAAAGAAACTACTTTCTCTATATATTCGTGGCTATTCATATAATTATGATCGACAATGTTTAATTCATCCTTGTCTAAGTCATACCCATACACCAAAACAAAATGCGGGTCATGGCGTTTCAAGTAAGTCTCCGGTCTACTTTCCAGATAATAGCAATCGACCCCAGTAACTATTGGGCGGTGCTTGTCTATCCAACGGATAAACTTTTTACGGCTACCGTAACTTCTAATATCCTTATATCCAATATATTTGGCAAGATTTTTTTCATCAAAAAGCCCATCGTTAATAGTTACGAAATCTTCTTTAATACTAACAAATGAATTAATGAGAATGTTTTCTTTATCTATCCCAAGACATGCCAGACCGGCAATCAACTGATGATAATAACAGCTTTTATAAAAGAAATCATTAAATGGTTGTACACCTTCTATTTTATTTTTTTTCATTCGTTTTTTTCTCCAAACAGTTGATAATATCTCGTACAATTTTCCAATCGGCAATTTCAATCTCGTCGAAGTCAAATTCCACGCAAAACTCTTCTTCAAGTTCCACAATAATCCCCACGAAAGTCAAGCTATCTAAGCTTAAGAGTTTTAACTCACTATCAATAGTAACTTCCTCGTCTATCGCGCAAGCGTTTTTTATAATTTCAATCACTTTATCTTTCATTTTCGTAATTTTTTCCCGCTCGCCGTTCGAGCCAGCGCATCAACCTGTCTTATTTTATTAGGGACTATGTTGGGGTTCATTATTCCGACAAGTCGTTTTCGTAACGCCTGAATATCCAACGTGCCTATATAGTCCATACAAATAATCGTACCGTTCTCGGATTTTTCGCCATAAACCAGACAGTCTGTCAATCCGGATAATTCTTTTACGGCACTTTCAATTTCTTCCGGATAAACGTTAATTCCTGCTTTTATAAGCATTCCGTCTTTTCTGCCATCTATATACAAATACCCGTCATTGTCAAAATGCGCACGATCCCCTGTTAGCAACCAACCGTTTTTAATTTTTTCCTGTGTTTTTCTCGTATCCAGATAGTAACCTTTCATCACGCTTGCGGATTTTACCCATAATTCTCCGTCAACCATCTTCAACTGAACTTCTCCGATGGCTTTACCTACGCTATTAGGTTTTTTGGCAAAATCTTTCGGCAACAACGCACTGACGCGTGGACTGTGTTCGGTTAATCCGTAAACGTTGTAAAACTTCGTATCGGGGAAATTATCAACCAATGTTTTGCCTGTACTAACGGTCAGGACTTCTCCGCTTAACACACCGATTTTAATTGGAAACGATTTATTTTTTGCTACAAGACATAACGCTTGATACAAAGTAGGAGTAGCGCAAAAAACATCTATTTCGTTTTTTACGAAATACGACAACAACCGTTGCGGCATAAATGACTCTTCGTAAAAATAAATAGTCAGACCGCAACACAACGCATATAAAATTTCACCGGTTAGCACCGCTATATGCACAAGCGGGCGAGCGACACAAATACTTTTTACGCTACTTAAATCAAAATAAGTTTCTATGTATTGCAAATTCGAAATTATGTTCTCATGTGTCAACATAACCCCTTTGGGAACTCCGGTCGTTCCGCTCGTAAACATCAAAAACGCCAGATCTTTTATTGTTTCGTATGCAATATCGGTTTTCACGACACGATGAATGTACTCGTAATTTTTTATCCCATATTCTTTTGTTATAGGGACCGCTACGTTTCCTTCCGCAATACATCGCAATATCGAAATTGCCTGTTCTTCACGACTTTTTCCTTCACATATTAACAATCGACTTTCGTTATGCGCCCGATTCGGAAAACTGACCAGTTCTTTGTATGTTAACCCACTGTTAGCAAAAGCTATTCTTTCACCGTAACGCTTCATTCTGATTTCCAAGTATCTTTAATGCCTCTTTTGCCGAGCATGGTAAATACAAATGTTCCACCACTCCGTATTCCTCCGCAATATCCTGCAATCTCGGCAAATAACAATAATTCTGATACATAGCACCGTTTGCAAAATCGTCGAACGCTTGTTTTAAGCTAATAAACGAATTTCCGTACAACTTGGTAACATCATAGTAACGGTTTAACCATGCGAGAAAATAATTTTCCACGCAAGAAAGCGACAATGTTTCGGATATTTCCTTTTTAGTGATCATCTTTACCAACCTCAATTAAATACTTCTCCGAATCCAGCGAACACAACCGTTGAATAATAGTGCCTCTCCGTTTATATCCTTTCTTATTTTCGTAATCTATAACAATAGGTTCAATGCTCTCGAATTTCTTTGCATAATCCGTAATTTCATAATCTGCAAAAATCTCGCCTACTTGCTTTAATACCGTGCCGACTTCTTGATTTAGAGAATGCCTTTTTACCAACATTTCCAATCGTTCATAATCTAAGACATCCGCTTTGAGCAAGTAATAAATATCTGCCAATTTATACAAATCCAAATCCTTATTGCGTTCAACCATAAACATCAAACAGCTTTCTTTGTATTGATGCATAATCAAATGTAAGAAGAACAACGCTCCGTCCGGAACTTTCATCGGCACTTTTCCGTTATACTCAACGGAATTTTCAATCATTTCTCGTAGCAATGCAGAACCTTCAGACGGAGTGTTTCCTAATGAAAAGTTAATGTCGACTTCTATAAACGGGAATTCTGTATTCCCCGTCTTTTTTACAAACGGCGCAACTTCGCCTCGATTCATACGTCGTTTTACTATTTCCGTCCGCGAAAACTCTTTTATTGCATCCGAATTCCAATCATATACCCCTTGAATAAAGCCCAACTCCCGCAAAGTCTTACTTATTGGCGTAATACCCTCAGGCAAACTTAACAAATCTATATCGTTGGAAGACCTTTCACCGTCTGCATATATTACAATATCGTCTTCACCGAGATTAGTCAGAACACTACCTTTTAACAGCATATACGGAACTTTCATTTCGGACAAGTTCATGGTAATAGCAGCCAGTTCTTTGCGCATAAAAACAACTTTTCGTCTTTGTCTTTCATACGTTTCTTTCAGAATTTTTTCTGCCTTTTTAGGTAACTCTAGTCCGCATTTTTTAGCGTGTTTATAAAATAACCCCGCTATTCTATGACAAGACAAAAAGCCTAACACGGCATACCAATCCGGCGCACCGTTTGTCTTTTTGTCTTTAAGTACCGACACCACGTACTTTAAGTCTTGTCCAGTCATCAAATCAATCCTTCCTTTCCCAATCGTTTTTTTACAACCGCAAATGCCGATTGCGAGTCTTGGCTTGTATCGATAATTTCAAACTTCTGTTCGATTGCCATACCCTTAAATTCTTTGGCGACATTCCTCAGCAAATTTTCGTCCAAATATCTATCGCTTTCACTCGGCCTTTCTTTTATTCTCCTGATTGCCAATTCGGGCTCCACATATGCCAAAAACGTTATATTCGGTTGTATTAAATGCTTCGCGACATCAAAAAACCAATTCTCCTCCCTATATCCTCTGGCGAGCATATTTGCAAGCGAAGTAAAAATATAGCGATCGCATATCACCGTTTTCCCTTCCTTTAATGCCGGCACTACCGTTTCAAAACAATGTTGCACTCTATCCGACATCGTGAGTAATTGAACAGAGCGATAATCTATTTCTTCATGATTTCTTGAATACATCATTTTTTGAAACAACTTCGTTTTTCGTGACATGTCTGTTGGTTGCTTTACCGAAATAACTTGCTCTTCTCCGTATTTTTCTTCCAATAATTGTCGCGTCAATCCAATCATTGTTGTTTTCCCTGCACCATCCGTTCCTTCAAAGACAATCAATTTCCCCGAATATGTATTACTTTTTAACGTCAACTTCCGCATTTCCCCTTCCTCTCAGAATTATCTTGTTTTCTTTTACTTCTTCCTCTGCCACACTTTTACTAATCTCGGCAGATTGTTCTAAATTATGATTTTCAGCGTCATTTTGCAAAGTATCCTCTATCAGTCGCTTTATACTCTCTAAAATTGCCTCGCTTGTTTTTATCTCGCATTCACTCAATACTTTTTTCTTCGACGGAAACAATTTCTCAAATATTGCATAAAAAGTAAGACTGAGACTGCTTGACGTAAGCCACATTGTTACAAACTCGCGGTCAAAATTAAATTCGCCGACTATCAATCTCACATATAAAAACGAAAATAAAAAACCGAATAAAACAGGTAAAAACACAATAAATCTCGTTACTTTCGTATAATCCTTCAGTTTACTTGCCAACGACTTGATCGGCATCTTTGCAATGCCGGTAAAAATGTTTACCAATAACGCTATTACGACCGTCTCTAAACCGTAAGTTCTTATCATTTCTAAAATCTGTTCCATACTTCTTTCCTTAAATTTCATATATGGACCGAATGTTTCTTTCGTCCAATTTATTAACAAGATATTGATTTTCCGTTCCTGCACGCTTTACGGTTTCCTTGAACGATGTCACGATATTGTTCGATACACTGCCGACATTACCGTCGGCAAATATTGCGCAATCCGCAACATTTCGAATAATGTTTTCACAAATTAAATTTTCGGTACAATTTTCACCGATTGCATAAATACCGCAACCGCTTCTGCATTCGGACTGCACCATTAAAACTTCCATTATATTTCGACCGATTATACAGTTGTGCGAATTTTGTTCTATAATCCTCGCGTTTCGACTCGTAGACGTCAAAACATTATCTTCGATACTTGTGTTACTTCCATAGTTTCGGATAGTTCTTCCGCAAATCGTATGAGTGGCAAGGATTTTGTTTCCTGCTACAATCGCGTATTCACCGCAATTTTCCAATCCTACACTCATTCCCGCCCATTCGCCTACAATGTTGTTAGCTGAAATAATAGAATATAGCCCTTCGTTTATAAAGCCGAATGCATATGCCTGCTCTTTTTCGCGCCCGACATTATGTGAGGCGTTTGCTTTGATATTATTACCCGCAAAACGCCCAAAACGACCGTTCGTATAGACGCCGATAGCTTTTTGTCTTTCTCCGTTTCCTTTGTTAGTCGCGTAAATAAACGTATTTTGCATCGAAATACTATTTGCAAGATAGTTATACACACCATATACGGCACATTCTTTGGTAAACTCATTTGCTCTGCATTCAACTTTCAATAAGCAATTATCTATAACTAAATTATCCGCTCTTGTTTCCATGTGAGTGTCCAAATTTCCGTTATTGTAAATGCCTACAAGATTGATCTGCTTGTCCGAATACATTTCGACTTGACAATTATGTAGTTTCAAACCGTATGCCGTATTGTATATTAGCGAAAACGTTCTCGTGGTGTTTTCCGGATTTTGAATACGCACTTTAATACGTAAATTATTAAACTGTACATTTCGAGCCATAGGATGCACGAAAAACAAACTCCAATCGCTTGTTGTGCAATCATCGACATCAACCTCGATTTCCGCATCTTCTCCGTTGATAGTAATATCCGATCGCATAATTTGAATAATACCCTTTACACATAAGCGCCCCACAGTGAAACTTCCGCTTCGATTTATATTAAATTTTATTTTCCCGGTTAGTTTAATTTCGTTTCCGCTTTTAATATCGTTTATTCTTTGTTCTAATTCTTGTTGCATTTCTTTACCTCTTTATTTTAGTTATATCTCTTTTTTTTATAGTCTCTATTACTATTCGATTCTTTCCTCAAGAATCTCTTCCAGCCTCACATCTCCTGCCAACACATATAAGTTATATATCTTATCGACAATCTGCTTCTTCCAACGATAATATGTACTCTCCGATAATGCGACAGACTGCCATACCGTTAAATCTTTTGCACCGTTTTCAATGTTGCGTCGTATAATTTCTCTTACCGTATGATTTTCCGATTTTCCTACTAAATTTAGGAATTCCGGAAACTTATACATCCATGGCTTAATTTTTACCCTTACCTTACGATTTCGTTTTATTATTTCTACGACATCGCTCCTTTTAATCAAAGCGTTTTTGATTTCAGCATATATCTGCACGAAATTTTTTAACTCAGATTTTCTCATATCCCCCTCCTCGGAGCCTTTCGGTTGAAACCGAAAGGCT
>ULNN01025141.1_pt1 | contig 11236 bp, 10 predicted proteins | sample 1951931 | NCBI WGS metagenome assembly ULNN01 (sample SAMEA4835578, study PRJEB28245) | human gut metagenome | biome: gut microbiome; material: fecal sample | place: Denmark | collected 2008
TCGTTAAAACCTTGCAAAGCTTCGCCGCTGCCGCCGCCTTTTCGGGATAATCGCGCAAATCTTCTTCTGTGATCACCGCGCCAAGCACTTCGAAATCTTCTTGCAGGGCGAGCGCGGCGTTCAGCGTTTCCAACGCGTGATCATGCCCCACCCCGATCTGTATCCACCTGATTTTTCGTTTCATCGTTTTTCGTTTCGCATTATAAATCGTCTTTCAATGTATTCTGCTCGCGCGCAAGTCCATCGCGGACGGAAGTAAATTCGCTCTGTTTCAAACCCGTGGCGGCTAAAATTTTCGAATTATCCATCACGCGATCAAACAGCCTGTCGTAATCGAGCTGCCAACGCTGCCATTTTTCGCAGGGTTTGCCGCCGTTTCTCGCCGTGAGGTACGCTTCTTTATCGGCTATTTCGAATTTCGCGCCGAAAATATCGGCGTAGTAGCCGGCGATTTCGCCCCAGGTGCGATGCTCGGCGGTGCTTACGTTGAAATCTTCGCCAAATGCGGCGGAATTGAAAAACAGCCTTGCAAGCATTTCCGCCACGTCGCCCGCCCAGCTCATCGTTGCCTGCACGTTCATGGCTTCGTTGCATAATACGATCGGCGCGTCCTTTTTAATCGCGCCGAAAATCTGCGGGCGTTCGAGATTGATCAGCTGACAACGCCGCTTCGAATACGTGATTGCGGGGCGCACGATCGTGTAATTTTTCCCACGCCAGCCGCGTAAGAAGCACTCGCCTTTCGCTTTGTAAATGGGGTAATCGTTTGAATAGCGGAATTCTTCGTCTTTGCACGCGTTTATAAGCTGCGGCGAAGTTTCTCTGATCGGCGTTTCTTCGTTTGCGAACACGCGATAGGATGAAAGCGAGATATACTGCCCCGTTTTATCGAGATACAGCGGCGCATACCGCCCGAACGCGCCCGTATCGTATACCATAAAATCAATCACGCCGTCGTACCCCGCGCCAAGCAGCTCGCGCACCGCGCCCATATCGTACATATCCGTTTTTATGTAGTTTGCGCCTTGCGCCCGTTCCAAAAGCCGCGCGTCGTTGTGCGTTACCGTTACTTCATACCCGCGCGCCACAAGTTTCGGCACGAGATACACGCCCATCGCGCCCGTGCCGCCCGCCACAAGAATTTTTTCCATTTTTTTGCCTTGCCTTGTAAAATTTTTTTTCGTGCCACTATTATATATCCTTGACAGATTTTTTTCAATACACTATACTATTGAATATCAGCACAAAACTATCGTTTTTTAAGGTGAATATGCATTTTTCCGACATTAACATATCGGCGTTAATTTTAAACGTGTACTCAAACGACAAGAAATATTCCTGCGATTATTCCGCCGAGCCGCGCCCGTTTCATTCGATCGCGCTATTGCTTGAAGGCAGCGGCGCGCTGCATTGCGGGGGCAAAAAAATTCCGCTCGAAACGGGCGACGTGTTTTTTATTCCGCGAAGAACGGTTTACAAATCGGAATGGACGCCGGGGGAAAACGGAAAGATTGTCATGTTTACGATGCATTTTCGATTTCTTACCGAGCCGGAAGAGTTTTCGGGGCGGGTATACCCCACGCAGAAAGCGATAAAAAGGCAGAGTACGGAAGAGTTTGCGCGGCTTGTAAAAGAGTACCGCGAGCTGCAAAAGCTGCTTTTAGAGCCGAAAACGGAAGGATTCGGAGCGGCGGGAAGATTTTTTCTGCTGCTTGAAAAATTGTTGCCTCTCTTTTACTACGAAAAGAACGAGTATTCTTCGGAAAAAATCGCGCCCGCGCTGCAAAAAATCGCGCAAAACCCCGCCGCCGATCTTTCAGTGGACGAGCTTGCCGCTCTGTGCTACGTGAGCAAACCGAGATTTTTCGCGTTATTTAAAAAATTCACGGGTACTTCGCCCATGGCATACAAAAACTCGGCATGCATGGAAGCAGCCGCGAAATATTTAATCTCCTTTTCCAATCGATCGGTGGAAGAAATCGCCTATGAGTTCCGCTTTTCTTCGCCTGTGTACTTCGCAAGGCTTTTCAAAAAACACTTCGGTGTTTCGCCCTCCGCCTACCGCAAATCGGTCAAAAACGACAAACTGTGATATTTTTCTTAAAACAGCTTTGAAATTTTAACCATCAATAAAAAGTTTAAAGTCCTACGCGTATAATGCGTAGGACTTTGCTAAGTGTTTGTGTGCAAGCCGGGGGGGCTTCGCTTCGCGAAAGAAAATCGCCCGGCGATTTTCCGAACCCGGACCGGGAGCGTCGGAGGGCGTTAAATCTTACACTCTATGTATATTTTTACGCTTTTTCTTTGATTTCTTGCATATTTTTATGTTATCTCTTGTATAATTGTTCTATCTTTTATGTCTTGCATGGTGTAAAATCTCTTTCAAGAATTGAGAATAAACAGATTATGCTTTTTTAAATTTAGTTATCAATAGTCAGAAATAATAATTATATCACGATTTTTGTTCCTTTTATTTTCAAAATTTAATTCGCAAATATCATTACTCTTGTCAACATTATTGTAATATTCACCTAAAATTTGAATAGCAGAATCCATAGATTTTGCTCTTACGGCTGCAATATCCGGCTCACCACCTTCTTCATTTTTTCTGTAATAAATATTTTCAAGTCAAACCTCCTTTAATAGTATTTCTTGATTCCAGCACTAATATCTTTTATGTTTTTTTGAATGAACTTATACATTTTACGCTGCATACTTTTATTCATTTTTGATTCAACCAAAATGTTCCCATCGACATCAACAGATGCTAATTTTTGATTCTTCCAATTCACATGAGCATGCGGCGTTTTATGGTTCGTTTCACCGCCAACAGATACCTTTGCATTCCAACCATCTTCACTGCCAGCAACTAACTTTTGTTTGCATAAATTATGCACCAAAACATTAGATTCAGAAACAAAATAAGTATGGAAATCTTCAACTTCGAAGTTGTAAGTTGTTTTAGGCGATTCAAGAGTTTCAACTGCAACCGAGTTTATTATACCATAACTCCCGTCAGAAAGCAACACTTTATCGCCTGCTTTCAACTTGCACGCAGATACCCATTTTTCCGACAGCGTAATATAACTCTCGTGTTCTTGTTTCATACCGATTTCTCTGCTTTCGGTATTATTCGGCAAATAGTACTTATGTCCGGGCGTAGACACACTCGCCGCTCTTGCCGCGAAAGGGGTTAATGTTTATTCTTCGGGCGGCAAGGTTTATTCGGAAAACGACGCCGCTTTAACGGGCGAATTCGCGCGAGCCGCAATATCGAAAATTCATGCCGATTTATGTTTTTTTCGGTTCACGGAATAACGTCGGACGGCGGCATTTACGATTTGTTTCAGCCCTGCAACGAAATAATAAGCACTATGGTGCAAAATTCTGATAAAAAAGTTTGCCTTTGCGACAACACAAAAACAGGCAAAGGCGGCGCGTTTAAAATTTGCAACGTTTCCGACGTCGATTATATCGTTTGCGACCGCGACATAAGCGGCGCGTTTACCCACCCCGATACCCTGTCGCTTATATTTTAGCCGCTTAATTTTTCAACAAAAAAAACGACAATTAAATTACATATTAAAAAACCGCGAAACAGGCGATAATCGACCTATAGCGCGGCTTTTTCTATATTATTACGTTGATTATTTTACCGTTACGATATTGTTTAAAACGCTTAAATTAACCGTTTTTTGTTTAAACGGCAAAACGGCTTCGGAGTTTAATTTAATGCCGTTTTTCGCGCCGCTCTTTTCGGGATATAAAACGTCGAACGCGAAAAGCGCGTAAATGATAAAGCGCGAAACGTAAGAAGCAAAACCGTGGTCGCAACTTGCCGAAGCGGTGTTATTTTCCCATAAAGTGCCTGTTTTTTGCGTCATATCGTAAAAATAGCGCACGCATTCGTTTAAAAGTTCAACCCTTTTCTGCTCGCGCATTAAAAGTTCGAGCCGCATATACACACCGTAAATCATGTTCGACGGAGTAAGTTGTTTTTTTACCGGATTTCCGCCGCTTACCGAACTATCCGACTTGCCGTATTCGTTAAGCATTTTATCGAACAATTCTTTGTGCGTGTGCTTATCGGCGCACTTAAAGAAAAACATATAATATTGGCAGATTTCGGTGTAGTTTTCGGTGGGAATTATATCGCCTTTTTCGTTTCGGATAAGGTTATCGACGAAAAAGCCGTCGACGTAAGCGTTTTTAAGCAGATAATCTTTAACTTTTTCGGCTTTTTCTTTTAAGCCTTTAATGTCGTAAACTTTGGCGGCGGCAAGAAGCGAAGCGTAATAACAGGCGTTCGACGGAACGTTTATGCCGTTTATGTGGTCGGAATTGTTCGCCGCGCTCCACTCTACGAAAATCCACCCTTTAAGGTCTTCGAGCACGCCGAACTCGTTTTCGAAATCGACAAAATAATTCAAAATACCTTCGACGTTGGCGCGCGATTTTTCAACCGTTTCGTCATAGCCGTATTGCGTAAAATACTTGTAAATTTCAAGGATGTACCAAAGCGACCAGTTGGGAATAAAACCGTCTTCTTCGTAATAATCGGCGGGATAGCAACGCGGAATCATTCCCTTTGGATGCCCGCTTTTGTCTGCTAAAATATAGTTTTGCAAAAACGCGCGTTCAACTTTATTGTCGCCCGTAAAAACGCGCTCTGCCACCGACGAGAAAAAACTGTCCGAAAGCCAGCCCGCCCGCTCGCGCGAAGGGCAATCGGTTAAAAGGTCTACCGCGTTGTGCGCGAACGTATGCCGCGCCGCTTCCATAATCTGCTCGATTTTTTTGTCGTCGCACTCAAAAAGCATCTTTCCCGCTTCGGGATTTTCGTAGGCGCGCACCTTTACGTTTGCCTTTACGCCCGCAGAAGTTATCACGTTTGCATATCTGAAAGCGTAAGGTTCGAAAGCCGAAAGGTTGTAAACGCCCGCCTTTTTAACCGTCCACTTAAACACGTTCGCGGTTTCGCCGCGAAAAGGCTTTATCGTTTTTAACTTTTCGTCCGATAAAATTTCGTCGAACGCAAAAAATACTTCGCCCGCGTTACCGGCTATGATTTCAACTTCGACTATGCCCGTTACGATGCGCGAAAAGTCGAGCGTTTCATAAGCGTAATCGCCCGATTTTGCGCCCGAAAGATATGTTATGCGGCTTATTTCGTCGGTAGAAAAATCCTGCCATTCGCTTCGTTTAAAGCCTTCGATAACGGTACCTATAAGCGTTTCGGTGCGATCGACGTAAACCGCGATTTCGGGCGAAGTTTTGCAATAGCCCGAATCGATAACTTTTTCTGCAAAAATTTCGCTGAGCGCGGGGTTTAACGTTTCCGACGGTAAAAGGTGCGGAAGTTCGGCCTTTTCGGTTTTAACGCGCGGAAAAGCGTTTTGCGGCTTGCAAAAATAAAGCGCGGTTCTGTCTTTTTCGTTTATATAAGTTTCGCAAAATCCGCGCTGAAACGAATAGCGGCGGACTTTCTGAACGCGATCCGAAAGCGCAAAACAATTAAAATCTTCGGCAAAATATTCTTTTCCGCTTTCGGTTTTTAAAACGCAGGCAAAAAAGGGTTCGCGTTTTACCCAGCAGAAATTAGGCACGAAATGGCTTTGCACTTCTACCGTAATATATTGCGCGTTAAACGGATAAACCGCGGCGCGCGCATAGCCGTGAGCCGTGCGGTTGGGACCGAACCCCATAAGTTTTCCGTCGGCAATTACTTTATAGCACGAAGCCGCCGACAAGCAGATTTCGCCCATTTGTTTTTTGCCAAGGTCCAAAACAAACGCAAACGCGCGATTCATCTGATTTTTTTGCCCTTCCGCCCACACGGCAGATTTAATTTTTTCGATCATAGTTTAACCTTTTAATTTTTTCGTTTAAACAAATTCGCCCCACACTATAAGTTTAAGGGCGAATTTCATTCTATCATGTTTTTTGGTTTTAGTAAAGCGTTTTCGGCCGCAAAAATCAGCCTTTAATGCCGCCGGCAACGGTGTTTTCCATAATGGTTTTTTGCATTGCCGTAAACAGCACGGCAACCGGCAGAACCGAAAGGATAATGCCCGCGAACAGCGGCGACATCTGTGTGCCGTAAAGTTGTTTTTGCTGAAAGTCGTAAAGTCCGAGCGCCATCGTGGGGTATCTGTCGAGATACAAAAACGGCGTGTTATAGTTGTTCCACTGCGAAATAAAGGTGGTAATTGCAATTGCCGTTATAAACGGTTTTGCTTGCGGAAGCATTATTTTAAAGAAAACGGTGTAATGCCCCGCCCCGTCGATCATAGCCGATTCGGCATAGGTCCAGCTTACCGAACGGAAACCCGCGTATAAAATAAGGAAGTTGAACGAGAACGAACCCGCCGACAATATCCAGATTAAAAAGAAGTTGTCGTTAATGCCCAAGTCGTAAACGAGTTTATATTCGACGGGAAGCGAGCCTATCGTAGGCAAAACCTGTACCACAAGCGCAAGCCCGTAAAGGAATTTACAGAATTTATAAGGGTATTTGGCGATGACGTAAGCCGTCATAAGCGGGAAAATTACCGCAGCCAAAGTGTTTTCAACGGTTAAAATAAAGCTGTTGAAAAACATCCCGATAAGGTTCGTGTCGTTATAATTAATTTTTTCGAAAGCGTCGGCATAGTTTTCGAATTTTAATCTTGACGGAAACGAGTTCCAGTTTTCGAAAAATTCACCGTTGCTTTTTAGCGAGTTCATAATCATCCACAAAAACGGAAGAATTACCGACAGAGCGTAAAACAGAAACAGCGCGAACATAATCCACATAAACACGCTTTCGCCCTTGCCGCGCTTTATTTTGTTTGAACGCTTTTGTTTTAATACGTTTTCGTTTTGCATTAAAAGGTATCCTCCTCGAAGAATTTTGAAGAAATCGCCCTTAACCCGAGAACGACGGGTACCACGATCACCGAAACCAGAAGCCCGATTGCCGACGGATATTTATAGTTGCCCGCTTTTGCCTGCGAATAAATAAAATAGCCGATAGTAGACGATTTATACCCGCCCGCCGTTAAAAGTTGAACGGGCGCCCACATACCGAAAGCCGCGGCGAAGTTTAAAATGAACAGCGTTGAAATTGTGGGCGCGAGAAGCGGCACCACTATAGTGAAAAATTCGCGCGCCATAGAGCAACCTTCGATTTTCGCGCTTTCGAAAATCTCGACGGGAAGCCTTGCGATAGAACCCGAAAAAAGCACTATCGAATAGCCGAAGCCCGACCATACGCAGAAAACCATAATCCATGCAAAAGCCGAACCTTCGCGCCCGAAAGGCGACGGATAATTAAGCCCGATCGAGTTAAACTCAAGGGCTATGGGACCTTTTACGTCTACTATAAAATAGAACACGAGCGCGAGCGCAACTATGCTGAGTAACGACGGAAAATAGAAAACCACGCGGAAAAACGAACTTGCCGCCACTTTTTTATATAAAACGTATGAAAAGAACACGCACAAAGGGAGCGAAATAAAATCGTAAACGCCGAACGTGATAAAGGTGTTTTTTATCGTTGACGACATTGCGTTTAACGGATCTTTCAGTTCGATAAAGAACAATCGGAAATTGATAAACGAAAATTCTTCGCCAAACTCGGGCTGAAAAGCCGAAATCCACGATTTAACGTTTACGCCCAGATAAAAAACTATAAATTGTAAAATGGGGAAAGCGAGAAAGGTCGCCGCGAAAATAATTCCCGACCATTTAGCTTTCGACGGTTTATTTGTTTTATAAGCCATTTTTGTCCCTGATAAAATTTAAATTTGAGTTTTTGCTTGGTTAGCCGAACGGGTTTTTCCGCCCGCTCGGCGGTTACAGGCGGTTGAATGATACTAAAAAATCAGGATATGCCGGCAATAATTTTCATCGAATTCCATTTGCTTGCAACCGAGTCGTAGTGATCGGCGCGAAGTTGTTCTGCCGTTATCGAGGAGTTTGCATAGAATTCGGAAAACGCGTTGGTATCGGAATTTATGGTGTTATACGCGCGAATGGGCGATTTGGTGATGGTAGCGTAAATAAGGCTGCAATTTTTCAAAACCTTATCCTGACTTTTCTGAAAACCGGTAAGTTCTTCGTTTTCGGGTTGAACGGTATATTCGAACGGCGAATGCGAACCGGCGTATTTACGGAAAATTTTAATACCTTCGTCGCTTGCCATAAAACGAACGAAGTTATAGCAGGCGGTTTTTGCTTTCGAATAGGTAGGAATGTAAATACGGTGCGAAGCGCCGAGCGTGTAAACTACCGAACGGGCTTCTCTTACCGCTTTAATCTGCGCGTCGGAAAGGTTTGCATAGGTCGCTTTGATTTCGGCGTCGGTTTTACCGCCGTCGATAGCGGTAACCAAAGCAACAAGCAAGTTTTCGTGTTCTTCTGCGGTAGCGGCAGATCCGGCAAGGCGAAGTTTAACGCCGAGTTCGCTTACGATGGGAGTGGGCAGGAACTTAACGTTCTGGGTTATGCCGCTGTCAGCGGCAGACGAGCGCATTTCGGTTTCGATCCAGTCGCCGTTGGGCATAAACACAGCCGCGCCGCGCAAGAAATCTTGCTGTGCGGGGGTGTGCTGGAAGCCTTCGGAACCTTTTACGCTGTAAGACGGATCGGCTATCTGTTTAACGGTGTTATAAGCGTATAATACAGCGTCGTCGTTTAAATATTCGTAAGTGTAGTTACCGTTTTCGCAGAAGTTAATCATCGCGTCGTATTTATCGACGCCCATATACTGCGCTTTCCAGGTTTCCATGGCATACGACATATAGCCCGCGGCGTTTGCGCCGGACCAGATTAAGGGTTTAACCGTAGAAGGAATCCCTTCGATTTTGCCGCCCGCAATATCCTGCACGAGTTTTATAAGCTGTTTGGTGGTTTTGGGTTCGTTTTCTTCGGACAGATAGCTGGCGTTATACATAATGCCGCACGCGCCGTAAACCCAACTTATCGAATAATATTTATCCTTATAAGTATCGTAATACTTATAGCGCGGGTTCAACTTTTCTTCTAACGTTTTATCTTCGCCGAGCGCGGTCATGCCCATAAGATCGGTTAAATCCATAATGGGGCAAATCTTATTTTTTTCGACGAGACGAATAATATTCTGTTCGCCCGCGAACCAAATATCGCCCACGCCGTTCTTTTTGCCGAGTTCGCTCGTAAGTTTCGAATCGACGCCCGTCGACGGATAAATTTTAATTGTTACGTCGGGAAAATGAACTTGAAAGGCTTTTGCGAGTTCATCGAAAACTTCGGTGCGATAGCCCGCGTCCATAACGTACATTTCGATGTGATTGCGGTCTTCGGTCGTGGTGTTGCCGCCGTCGCCGCAAGCGGCCGCCGAAGCAGCGAGAACCGCGGCAAGCACGCCGGTTAATATTTTTTTGATTTTCATTTTATTTTTCTCCCTGTTAAAGTGAAAAGATTAGCGGAAATTATTAAAATCGATTAAATCAATCGTTGTTAAGATAAGTTAAGCGAACGTTGTCTACATACAGCGTAACGGGTTTTTGCCCCTGCGTAAAAGGCGGAAGCGAGATATAAAGCCTTGTCATGTTTTTCATATAATCGTCGCGCCACTTAATGCCGTATTTCCACGCGCCGCCTATGGTGCAGGCATACATAACGTCGTGCATGGCTATTTTTAAAGTAAACCATTTGCCGCTTTTCGCCCTTACTCTGCCTTCGGTTTCGCAACGGTTGCCGTTACTCGACCAAACGCCGAGCGAAACTATTTGTTCATGCGAATCTTCGGTAACGTACATAACGTCGACCAAAATAGAATCGACGGTAGTAAAATCGGAATATTTCGACGGAATATCGAAATAAGCGATCGACCAGCTTCCGTCCGTTCTGCCGTAAACGTCTAATTTTAAACTGCCGTTTCCGCAGGTAAGGTATTTTTTGTCGGTGTTAAGCGAAGCGCTTCCGAAAATGCAATCGAACGACATATTCATATAACACGCTTCTTTTTCTTCGAAGTCGTAGAGCATGTTGTCGTTGGTGTAAGTGAAAGTTACTTCTTCTTTAACAACTTCGTCGTAAAGCCCCACGAAATTATCTTCGGAGCCGCCGCCCGCGTTGCAACCGGCTGCAGCAAGCGCGCCGAACGAACATATTAAAGCCGTAATTAAGGCTAATAATTTTTTCATAATTCACCTCTCGCGGTCATTTTAACGTTATCTAAATAAATATCGAAGTTTTCAAGCGTGTTAAGCGGCGAAAACGCGAACGTTACGCTCTGCAGGTCGCTTAAATCGAAGTCGCCCAAATTTACGAATTGAAGCGAAATTTTGCTCCATTGACCGGGGCGGGCAACAGCCGAAACGAGCGTTACCGCCTTGTTTTTCGATTTTAACGTTACGAAAACTTCAATCGCTTTATCCTGCGGGTTATACACTTCGAAATCGATAAACGCAAATCTTTCCGAATCCGAGATAACCCCGTTTTTGGCGGATAAGGTAACCGAGTTTTTATAAGACTTCGACGTGCCTTTAACGCATGAAATCTTAAGCGCCGAATTGTTTTTTGCAAATTCCTGCGAGAGCGAAACCGAAGTGTCCGCTATATCGTCGTATTCGCTTTCGTCGGAGCAGACGATGCCGCCTATAACGCTTTCGGATTCGAACGAGTTAACGAGAACGCTTAATCCGCCGACGAAAATCTTTTTGGTTATATTTTCGTTTCCGCATTTAAGCGAGACGTTCGCATACCCTGCGGGGAAGAACGAAGCCGTAAATAAATTGCCTTCGCCGCTTTTTGCCGCGGTAGCCGAAACGTTGTTTACTTTAACTTCGGAAACGTTGTCGCCGCCGTAAACGTTGGCGGTTATTTTGCCGTTAAGCGACGAGCGGTCGAAAGTTACCAAAACGCCCTTTTGCGCGAGCGAGATAAGTTCGGCAACAGTTTCGCGCGCTACGGCGAACGCGTCGATATCGTTATGAATAATGGTGCCCTGATAAATAAGGTCGTATAACTTCGACATGTTTTCGTTAAAGTCATAATCGAAAACGTCGTATTTATCGGCGAGATCTTCGCTTAAATTTTTAAGTTTGTATAAATATTCGTAATCTTCGAGCCCGTCGCGTATGGCTTCTAAACGAATAGACGCGATTGCGGTATCAAGCCCGTAGCGCGAACCCGGGTAAATGATATATCCGTCGCCGACGGCACCCGGGAAAGCAAGCGCATCGGTCCATACGTCGCGGTAGGTATACGA
>ULNN01012052.1_pt1 | contig 11215 bp, 10 predicted proteins | sample 1951931 | NCBI WGS metagenome assembly ULNN01 (sample SAMEA4835578, study PRJEB28245) | human gut metagenome | biome: gut microbiome; material: fecal sample | place: Denmark | collected 2008
TATGGTTGTCCGATCAGGCAAAATGCAATCGTACATACAATACTATCCAGCAACATGATCCGTCCTTGTGCCTTTATATACGTTTTCAAAGTATGTTTACAAGATGTCACGATATTACATATATTCCTGCCAATATCACTTTGCAGCAATCTCTCCCTGATCTGCTCATAATCTAATATCAGAAAAAAAGTTGCAATTATAGTTACAATAAATGCAAACAAGAAACCAAAAAAGCGTTCCACCGTCTGCACGGAAAATAAGGTCATTTGGGAAACTATACCGATTCCTGCCGACCTGCCTGCTACACTTTCTTTCATTATGGTCATCCAGTTTTCGAGATAAGCAAAACATACTCCGGAACGCATCTGAAACCAGGTGTCCAACTGACAACAGCATTTTCTCATAAGGCATAACGCTTTTGCCTCATAAAACGGATAATTTAACAAAATATTTTTTGCCTCCGCACACAGATATCCAATCAGACCCATACACACAATCAGAATAACCGCATAAAAGACCACAACCGCTATAGCTAACAACCTCTTTTTCTGTCCGGTATTGTGTTCCCATAAGTAACATTTCTGAAATATTTTACGAATAAACGGATAATATAATATTGCAACAACGGCAGCTACCACAAAGGGAATGACTAACGGCAGCAAAAAACGGAAGATCAGATAAAGTGCCGTGAACAGTCCCATATACAAAGCAATTTTACGATACACACTGACGTCCTCCTAAAAACAGGATAAGATATATTACATATCTTACCCTGTCTGATCCACATCATGCATATTTCGATATAGAACCTTCTAAAAATCCTCCATCTCAATCACATCAAATACATCACCTTCCGGTTCACATTTGAACACCAGATGTTCCCCGCTTGACGGATGCTCAAATTCCAATCTGGTTGCAAACAATGCAATCTGCTGATATTGCTTTTTCGTTTTCATGAACTGCGGATTATACTTTGTATCACCATAAATGCCGGCTCCCCGGCTTGCCATCTGTACACGGATCTGATGATGTCTGCCTGTCAGCAGTTCGATCAACACATAAGTAAGAATTCCCTGATCCGTTTCAAACACATCCAACACCTCATAATCCAAAATTGCACGCTTGGCACCTTTCGTACCTTTTTTAACAACTTTGGTCGTATTCGTCTTACCATCCTTTAACAGATAATCTTTGAGTGTACCGCTCTCTTGCGGAAGTTCTCCGGTTAGAATTGCCTGATAGAATTTGACCATTGTTCCATCCTGCACCTGGTCGGACAGTTTGGCTGCTGCATCCTGATTCTTAGCAAACACCATCACTCCACCGACTGGACGATCCAAACGATGAATCATGGCAAGATACGGTTCTTCATCCATCTCCTCTTTTTCAAAAATATAATGTTTCAGATAAGTCAGCAGATCTACATCCCTGCTCTTATCTCCCTGAACCGGCATTCCAACCGGTTTGATGCATACTAAAATATCCGAATCCTCATGCAATATCTCAACTTTCACACTAACGTCCTCCTCTGATCAGATTCTGCAATTATCAAACAAATCTTAATTCGAATAAATTATAAAATGACGCATACAAAAATGCAACCGTGAAAATCACATCAAAAAACGATAACCAATTCCCCAGATTGTCTCAATATATTTCTCTTCACACCCCTCCGGTTCAATCTTTTTTCGAATCTTCTTCACAAAAGTTGCCACGCTATTATGTCCGCTCTCTATGTATCTCTCATCCCACGTATTCTTATACAATTCGTCTTTGCTCACTACCACATTGGCGCGTTGCGCCAAATATAAAAGAATGTCAAATTCCCTTAATGTCATAGGAATCTCCTGATCCTTCAAATACACCTTTCGGTTCTTCACCTCAATGGAAAGCGAACCGGATCGAATACATCCAAAAGAACGTGTTAAGCGTATATACTGTTCCAACCTGGCATGAAGTCTTGCAAGCAATTCCCCATTACTGCATGGTTCTACAATATAATCATCCGCCCCCATCTGAAACATCTTTATCTTCACCCACTCATCATCATTTACTGTCAGAATAACAATAGGAATATCCGTAAAATAACGCAGTTTCTCACATAGCGAAAAATAAATACCTGCATCTCTGCAATTAAGCAGTATCAGATTCCAGTCAAGGATTCGTCGTCCTATGTCTTGCGGAATCTCCATTTCCTCCTCATCTACAGAATATCCGCTTAATTCCAGATATTCTTTAATCCGACAGTTTCCTCTTTTTTGGTCGTGCAATAATAAAATACGGTACACGAAAAAAACCCTCCTTACTATATAATCTTGTGTAATGTGAAAAATGAACCGATTCGGTTCTAGAGACGGACTTAAAAAGAAATATCGTCCGCCATGAAGGATATGCTATACCACATATCTCATTATATTGCTGCAACCAAATATATGATTGCAGCAATTATATTCTTGCTTGTAACAATGACCAATAATATTATGTCATCCTACTTTTAACTTGAATTTCTGAACTTCTTTGTCCGTCTCTGCAATGGCAATCTGTCCACCCAAAGAACGAATCTTCTCATCAAATGCTTCATATCCACGTTGAATATACTTAATATCCTCTACTTCCGTGAAGCCATCTGCTGCCAGACCGGCAATTACAAGTGCAGCACCTGCACGTAGATCCGGTGCAACAACATTCGCACCAACAAATCTCTCAACGCCATCAATAATTGCAGTATTACCTTCTACCTTAATCTGTCCGCCCATCCGGAACAACTCATCTACATACTTGAACCGATTTTCAAAAATACTCTCGGTAATAATGGAAGTACCTTCGGATAATGCCAGTACAACCGCCATCTGTGGCTGCATATCCGTTGGAAATCCCGGATATGGTAACGTCTTAATATTCGTAGCCCGTAACCGGTGATTACTTACCACTCTTACTGCATCATCATATTCCATTACCACTGCACCAATCTCTTTCAGTTTGGAAGAAATCGCCTCTAAATGCTTCGGAATGACATTACGAATCGTAACATCTCCTTTTGTTGCAGCCGCCGCAACCATAAAGGTTCCTGCTTCAATCTGATCCGGAATAATGGAATATTCCGTGCCTTTTAACTTCTCTACACCACGTATACGAATTACATCCGTTCCGGCGCCCTTAATATTAGCACCCATGCTATTCAGGAAATTCGCAACATCTACGATATGCGGTTCCTTTGCCGCATTCTCAATGGTAGTCTTACCTTCTGCCAAAACTGCCGCCATCATAACATTGATGGTTGCACCAACCGATACAACATCCATATAAATATGATTACCGATCAGCTGTTCTGCCTCTACATGAATCATACTGCTATGTATGTCGACATCTGCACCTAACGCTTTAAATCCCTTGATATGCAGATCGATCGGTCTGCTTCCGATATTACAGCCACCCGGCAATGCCACACTGGATCTCTTATACTTTCCAAGCATTGCACCTAACAGATAATATGATGCACGAATCTTACGAATAAACTCGTCATCCACACAATTATCCGCATGCGGATTAATTGTACCTCCGCAAATCTTAACTGTATGTTCATCTATATACTTAACCTTTGCGCCAATTCCCTCGATTGCCTGCAAAAGAACTCTGGTATCTCTTACATTCGGAACATTCTCAATTACAACTTCTTCATCTGTCATAATTGCCGCAGCCAAAATACCGAGTGCTGCATTCTTTGCTCCTGCAATGGAAACTTCCCCTACTAATGGAGTGCCTCCCTTAATTACATACTGCTCCATATCGCACCTCTTGCTATAGTCCTCGACTACTTAGTGTAGACGTAATTATTTTCATTATAGCATGAATGATAGATTTGTAAACCGTTTTTTCTTATTTGACTTTAAAAAATTAAGGACAAACTTATCTTTTATAGTTCTTCGCCTTGATTTTCCGCCTCACAATAAATACAACGATAGATCCGTTTTTGTGGATCCGTCAGCTTAAAAATCTGCTGGATTCCCTGCTCTGTTGTGGTAATGCAGCGTGGGTTTTTACATTTTACAACATTGACGATCTGTTCCGGCAAACCGACTTTTTTCTTTTCTACGGTAACACCATCTTTAATAATACAAACGGAAATACCCGGATCTACATAGCCTAAGATATCCAGGTTAATATCATAATCCGGATGATCGATCTTCAATATATCTTTCCTTCCCATCTTACGGCTCGTAGCATTTTTAATAATCGCAACGGAACAATCCAGCCGGTCTAAATGCAGATATTTATATACCAACATCGCTTTTCCTGCTGTAATATGGTCTAATACAATTCCATTCTGAATGCTGTCAATATTCATAATGTCATCCTCTCTTTCGCATAATTCATTCTATTTGTCTGTGAGTCCCAATAATGTCATGATCAATGCCATCCGGACATACTTTCCATTTAGTACCTGTTTAAAATAACATGCTCTCGGATCATCATCTACTTCCACTGCGATCTCATTTACCCTTGGAAGCGGATGAAGAATACTCAGATCCTTTTTCGCATTTTTCAGCTTAGGCATATCCAGAATATAGGTGTCCTTTAACCGGATATAATCCGCCTCATTAAAGAAACGCTCCTGCTGTACTCTTGTCATATATAACACATCTAATTGATCAACTACTTCATCAATGGTACGAACCTGCTCAAATGAAATATTCTTCTGCTCGAACACTTCTTCCTTAATATACTCCGGAAGTTCTAACTCCTCCGGTGAGATCATAATATATCGCACATTCTCATAACGGGAAAGTGCCTTGATCAGGGAATGCACCGTACGTCCAAACTTAAGATCCCCACAGAATCCGATTGTTATGTCTCCAAGTCTTCCCTTTTCTCTACGGATTGTCAGCAAATCTGCAAGTGTCTGTGTCGGGTGATTATGTCCTCCATCCCCTGCATTAATAATTGGAATTCCGGACTTCATTGCAGCAAGGTATGGTGCGCCTTCTTTTGGATGACGCATCGCAATGATATCTGCATAGCACGAAACCACTCGAACAGTGTCCGCTACACTTTCTCCTTTACTTGCGGATGACGATGCTGCGGAAGATACACTTAACACATCTCCTCCAAGTTCCATCATTGCCGCCTCAAAGCTTAACCTTGTACGGGTACTCGGTTCAAAAAACAATGTTGCTAATTTTTTTCGTTTACAAACATCCTGGTATTTCTCTTTGTGCGCAATAATGTCGTCTGCTAAATCTAGCAGCGCCTCTAATTCTTTCACACTCAAATCCATTGGATCAATTAAATGTCTCATTTTTTTCCTCCTGTGGTGTTTGTTCTATTGAACATGAAATATCATGCTCTTTTAAATATGCCTCTGCCTCATCCCGAAATTCCTTCGCAATGCGCAGCGCATATTGTTTTCGATCTGCATACACCCGCAATTCCACTGTACTAATCTCATCATTTACAATCCGGTACGCCCGTATCTTCTTCCATTCCAGATAGGTAATTCCAATAAATACCCCGATCGGTGCAATACCGCTCCGCATACGGCTATTCAAAAATATCAATAGCACAAAAGCAAGCAGTGCAGGCAAAAACCGATAATTATGAAAATATAACATGCCTGCCACCAATACAAGTGACACATTTACATAAAGAATCTCTAATGGTCCCGTTTGTCTCCCATACCGGCTCTCGATCGTGATCTCCTTTTGCTTATCAATAGTAGAAAATGCGATCACACATGCTGTTCCAAATCCAAGAAATAATATGATTGCGAATGCATTTAATATAATGTCTAACTCCATATCGCTACCTCATAATTGCAAAATAATATCCTGCCATGTATCATCCATGACAGGATATTCATTTATCAACTATTAATCAATGTGACCATAACGGCTTTCTCAGCATGCCGCCGGTTCTCTGCCTGATCCAATATAAAATCAAGATTCTCATCCACTACATCCTGACTGATCTCAAAACCAACATGCATTGGCATGTCATGCATTACTTTTGCCTTGCTTCCTGCAAGAAATTCTTTGTTGATCTGATATGGCATCATCTTTGCTAATGTCTCTTCCTTCTGTTTCTGATAAGCCGGATTATTAAAGAACTCCATATCTACCCATGTATCGGTATATAATACATCCATCTCGGCTGCATACTTCTTTGCCTCTTCCATGGACATAGATGGATCTAACTCTACATAATGGCCAGTTGCCTTTGCTTTCTCATAAAAATCTGCATCTACCGCAGTCTCATTCACCAACGGAGTCAGACCATAAATGGTTCCCTCACCCATCTTTGCAAAGAACTCAACCAATGAATTAAACACATTATTCTTTGCTCCAATGTACATAAGTTTTACATTCAATCCACCAAAATGCTCTTTCAAAGTTAAAGCATCTGCCAGAATCTGACATGGATGGTATGTGGAATCGCAACCGTTGATAAACGGAACGGTTACATTTTTATTGAACAATTCTACTGTGTCATTTTTAATAAGACGTGCCATGATAATATCTACATTACGACAAACATATTTGATCTCTGAAACCGTCTCTCCCAAAACAAAATTGGAATCTTTCCAAAGCTGGTTATAATATGTACCACCAAGTTCTGTGATTCCCGTTGTAAATGACAGGAATGTTCTTGTCGACGTTTTCTCAAATAACATATATAATTTTTTTCCTTTTAATGTGTCTGCATACTTCTCCGGCGACTTCTTCATGTCATATGCCAGATCAAGAATCTCATTCAATTCCTCTTTGGAGAAATTGCTAAAATTCACCATGTTTTTCATCTTCCGAATCCCTCTTTCTACTTACTCTGTCACTCTGATTTGTATCATCTTATTCATTATATCCAATTGATTAAGAAATGCAACAGATTTTTGTGTTTTTGTAGAAAGCCGCAAGAACACCCATCTCTAGGAAACCGTTTTTGATGTTGTCTCCACCTCTGTTATTGTTTCTTTCTCCCCAGAGACGTGGTTTTGCTGATTGTTTTTTCGTTTTAAACGTTTCTGGCGACGCTTGTCCACCGGGCGCATATTCGCTGCCGCTGCTTCAAGTCTTGCCTGCTGGATCTCGCGAAGTGTCTGATCCAGTTTCCGATACCTTTCTTCCGCTCTTTGCTCCTGCTCCTTTGTCATGCCTTGAAACTGCGTAACTACCGCATTTGCCGCATGTTCCCCTGCCGTCTTACCGATCAATTCATTATTTTCCTGAATCGCATTGGACAGGATACGATTCATGATCTGTTGAAACTGTTCCATTTTTTCTTCATTTGTCAGAGCTCTTTGATGAACCGGAATCATCTCATTTTTTGTTGTCTCATTTTCCTGTTTTTTATCTGTTTCAGACATAGCCACTGCTGCAATCTGATTATCTTTTTTCACTTGTTTTTCCGTAATCTGTTTTCTTCTCATCTCCAGATAATTCCGGATTGCTTTCAACTGCAATCCTTTTTCTTTTAAGTCCCGGACTTTAGAAAGTACTTCAATATCTTTTTCCGTATAGTAACGATGTCCCATTTCATTGCGGTGGATATCCATTTTTAATTCTTCTTCCCAATATCGCAATACATGAGATTCCACACCAACTTTCGCCGCTGCTTCTTTGATCTGATAATACGTTTCTTTCATGTCTTTCCAGCCTCCCTTGATATGTTCATATGGTATTATTATACGGAAACGGGGAGGCATGTCCTAGTAGGTATCGTTCGCAATATATATGTAAAAATGGGATTTTTCGACGGGCAAAAAATCACCTTTCCGCTACAGAAATTGTCTGCATCAAAAAGGTGATTCTTATCTTATTCATGTCCAATTATCTTACATTGTCCTAATTTATTTGCTTTGTAAATGGTTCCGTTGTATGTAACCTTCTTATTCTTGACCATTTTACCATTGCTTCCAAAGTAATACATCTTGCCTGTAATTCTAAATGTTTTTCCCTGTACCCGGATTCCTTTTTTATCTACATAGTAACGATTCTTACCTTTCTTGATCCACTTCTTTTTCTGGACAATTCCTTTTTTATTACAGTAATAATACTTGCCCTTGTACTTTTTCCAGCCGGAAGATCGTTTTCCGTTTGACTTAAAGAAGTATGTATTCTTACCAATCTTAACCAGTTCCTTCTTTGCTACTGCACCATCTGATTTCACATAAACCAATGTATTGCCTTTGTATAACCACTGGCTTAATAAGATCAAGCCTTTTTCGTTCGCATAATAATCTTTACCGTTTACCGTAAACCACTTTTTCTTCACCATTTTACCATTGATATAATAATATTGATGAATACCGTCTTTTGCTTTGCGGAAACCGGTAAATGATGTTGTCTGTAATGTTGTAACCTGTTCTGCCGTGCCCGGAGTATTCAGCGCTGTAATAACCGTTGCATTAGATGGCGCCGTACCCAATACCGCTGCGTAATTATCTGCCCGTTCATAATTAGTAATTATCTCCGTTGTCAGATCTATCGTTCTTCCCCACGAAATCTCACAATTCGGCTTATAATTTGCCTCTCCAACCGTAACCACATTTCCGTTTTTCGCTATAATAAATACAGAATGAGAACCACCGATTCTTACGATATCTCCAACCTTTATCTCCTGATACGCCTTCCCGGAATTTGTATGAAGTGTCCATGTTGTATCACCAAATACATCATAACCTAATTTGTTTGCAAATCCCATACACTGTGCTGCCGACAAGTGACCTTTACACGCAAAATGATTACAGGTACAGCCGTTCGTTCCATAAACATGACTTACATTAGATGCTTTATGAAGTGTACACGGGCTGCTCGTATATCCATCTGAATTATCTCCTGATATTCCCACATGATTCCAATACTTGCCATTAGGGAATTTGTTCTGTAACTCTGTCATTCTTGCATTAAAATCAACCGTTGCCGCCCGACCCGGAATGTGCAGAAACATCACCCCAAACAATATTCCTGCCGTAGCCAGATATAGCTTCCAAATCTGTAGTCTGCTATAGATTGTCTTCTTCTCCTTACAATTCATCTTTCGTATACCCTCCATTTTTACTTTGTGTAACTATAAAAACATATACCTATTGAAAATCAGCTTAATAGGACTAGTATAACACTACTATTACTGTCTTGTAAATTCATCCCTGTCAGAATCTCACATATTTATTAAATTATTGTGAAAAATGGAAATTTGGAGACTAATTTATTATTCAAATATTTAAAACCAAATTTCACACAATAATACTTGCATTTGATCAATGACAATGTTATTATAAATTCAAAGCATATTTTTCATATTGGGTATGGCCTTGATGCTGCATACTTTTCTGTGTATTTTATTTTATTTCAATTATCTCGAAAATTCATGCTTTATTTCACACTATTTATTTTTATACAGCAGGAATTTTTAGAGATTTACTTATTATAATAATCTGATGTTCCTGCTATAACAAAGGAGGAACATATATGACAGGAAACAGAGAATATAAGAGTGATGTATTTAGTATGTTGTTAGAGGATCCGGAAAATGCATTGAGCCTTTATAATGCAATGAATGATTCAGATTATACCGATCCCGACATGGTGGAGATATGTACATTAGACAAGGGCATTTCCTTGACAGTACACAACGACGCTTCCTTTGTATTAGATATGCATTTAAGCATATATGAACATCAGTCAACCATATGTCCCAATATGCCGGTTCGAAGTCTGATCTACTTTACAATTATATTACAGGATATGCTGAAAAATAAAAATCTATATGGCAGGAAATTGATCAAAATTCCCACACCAAGATTTGCCGTTTTTTATAACGGAGAAGAGGCACAACCGGAGCAATATGAATTAAGATTATCAGATGCATTCGAACATCCAATCGAACAACCTGAAATTGAACTTGTATGTACTGTATATAATATTAATTATGGTAAAAACAGGAAATTATTAGAAAAATGTCCATTTTTGAATGAATACATGATTTTTGTAGACTATGTCCGTGAGAATCATCGTATTAACGGATATGAATATCTGGAGCATTCCATTGAAACCGCTATTGATCGTTGTATTAATGAAGATATATTGCGTGATTTCCTGATAGAACATCGTTCGGAGGTGGTAAAAGTGGTTAAGCTAGATTATACATTCGACAGACAATTAATGTTAGAGCGAGAAGACAGTCGAGCGGAAGGCCGCGAAGAGGGACGAAAGGAAGGCCGTGAAGAAGGTCGCGAAGAAGGTCGCGAAGAAATGGCAAACGAAATGACAGAATTGGCGATTCATCTAATCAATGCCGGTCGAGCAGACGAAATCGAGAGATGTAAAGATTCTGTATACCGTAATGCATTACTTAAAGAATTTCATTTAATATCGTAATTTACATCATGTAAATACGCCTCATCGGATAAACATTCTGCATAGCATTACTATCCGGTGAGGCGTTACTTTTTATTTCCTTATTCCATCTTAAAAAATTATTATTTTTTCAAAATTTTATCCAAATATTGTCCGGTATAACTCTTCTCATTCGTCGCAATCTCTTCCGGTGTTCCCGCTGCCACAACCGTTCCTCCCTGATCGCCGCCTTCCGGTCCAATGTCAATAATATAATCTGCTGTCTTAATAACCTCTAAATTATGTTCAATAACAACAACCGTATTACCGCCCTCAGATAACCGACGCAGAATCTCTACTAACTTATGCACATCCGCAAAATGCAGTCCCGTTGTTGGCTCATCTAAGATATAGATTGTTCGTCCTGTACTTCTACGGGACAATTCTGTTGCTAGTTTCACACGCTGTGCTTCGCCGCCGGAAAGTGTAGTCGATGGTTGTCCTAACCGGATATAGCCAAGTCCCACCTCCTTCAAAGTCTCAATCTTTCGAAGAATAGACGGAACATTTTGGAAGAAATCACACGCTTCATCCACGGTCATATCCAGAACATCATAGATATTCTTTCCTTTGTATGTTACTTCCAATGTCTCGCGGTTATATCGTTTGCCTCCACATACCTCACATGGAACATAGACATCCGGCAGGAAATGCATCTCAATCTTGATAATACCGTCACCTCTGCACGCTTCACAACGGCCACCGGATATATTAAACGAAAACCTTCCCTTCTTATACCCCTTTGCCTTGGCATCCTTCGTTCCCGCAAAGAGATCCCGGATCATATCAAATACACCCGTATATGTTGCCGGGTTTGAGCGTGGTGT
>ULNN01031671.1_pt1 | contig 11184 bp, 3 predicted proteins | sample 1951931 | NCBI WGS metagenome assembly ULNN01 (sample SAMEA4835578, study PRJEB28245) | human gut metagenome | biome: gut microbiome; material: fecal sample | place: Denmark | collected 2008
AGTATTTTCCGCAATCCGAGCAATAATAATGCGCTTTCATACCGTCATCGATACAAGTTGCGGGGGTTTCTTCATTATGCGTCAGATTATGGCTTATGGCAATGGTAACGGTTACGTCAGTGCTTGCCAGATAGTTTTCGTTTTCCGCGTATCTTATTTGGTATTCGCCTGCCGCAAGCCCTGTAATCTTACTTGACGTGCACTTTGTATAATCCGCGTCGCCGACTTTTCTGTATTCCATCGCGATGGTAACGCCGTCGATTGTGCCGCTGCCGTCCCTGCACGAAATCGGGTTGGCGATAAGTCCTTCGGGGACGACTGTTTGCGCTGCCTTGTTGATCACGAATTCTTTGGTGAAACTGTCCACGTACGCGCCCTTACCCGTGACGGTAACAACGTAAGTACCGGCGTCAACGGGTTTGCCGCTTAAATCGAGCCCGCCGGTCGAGCCCGCTTTTACCGCATAACTTACTTCGAAGTCGGTGTCCCTGACAAGCGTTCCGCCAAAGGTCGGCTCTTGCGCCGTTTCGTTGAACACTTTTTCAAGGTCGGTAACGGGCACAAGCTCGTCGTTTACTGCTTTGACAACTTCATGTTCAGCGGTGTCAACGTATATTAATGAATAAGTGTCATAAATCTCGGGTTTTTGATTGTCCGCGCACAACACATCGTCGATATAAACGGATACGCCGTCTTTGTTTAATACGTGAGTCCTTCCTGCTTCGTCATCGACGCGAAGCTGGTTACCATACATATAAGTTCCTTCCGTAAACGTCGCTTCTTTATATCTTTTCCACTCTGTTCCTTCTTTCTTATACCAGTGACCCATGGAATAGGGAAAATTTGCCTGCGTGCCTTCCGTAAAAGTGAACGACGGTTTAACTACGCGTTTTCCATAACCTAATATTTCACCGATGTTTGAAGTTGCCTTGATTACGCTGATTACTTCGCGGTCTGCGGGGAGTACGTACGTGTTGCCGACACGCAGGGTGATTTCCTTTGTGGCGGGTTCCGCCGCGTTGTCCGTGACCTTAATCACAAGGTCTGCGTTTGCGCCCAAAACGGTCGGTGTCCCCGAAACCGTGCCGTCTGCCGCAACGTTAATCCACTCGGGGCCGGAAACCTTTGAGAACGTGTAAGGTTTTGTGCCGCCTGCCGCGCCGTCCGCCACCGAAAACGCAGTTATCGCTTGGTTGATATAAGTACTGTCGATATTCCATTTATTGTCTTTAACAAAATCCAGCGGCGTGCCTGCCGGGACTGTGACGGGATATTCTTCCGACTCAACCCAAGCGAACGAATACTCAGCATAAATTTCAGGGGTGGAATTGTCCCATTTTTTGCCGTTTACCGTGACGGTAATGCCGTTTTTGTCAAGCACGTGGGTTGTCGCCCCGCCGCTGTCTCTATCGATACGAATTTGAGTTCTATATCTATAAGTCCCTTCCATAAACGTTGCATTCGTATAACTTTCCCAGTCGCCAGCCGCGGTCTTCTTTTTCCAGTTGTACTGGGTTTGGAACTGCGCCGGTACGTCTTCCTCTATATTAAAAGACGGACTTTTTACGCTTTTTCCGAAGCCTATAATGTCGTCGATGTTTGAAGTTGCGGTGATAGTGCTGACTACAATGCGCGTGTCTGTCTCTTCCGCGCGCGCTGTGTCCACAGGGTTTGCAAACACTATGCCGAGCACAAGCGCAAAACATACCACAAGAAGCATCATCGATAGTCTTGTTTTTGTCAATGTTTGTTTCATATTACGTTCCTTCCTTTGATGTCGTTTTCGGGCGAGGTTCGCCCTCGGTTTGCCGAGAAATTTTTGTCATCGATTCTTGAAAATCTCTCGTTGCTGTGATATGGTGATTTATACAACAAAGCATTAAGATATATTTTCTAAAATATATCGACACTATATCATCATCAAAAGTATATGGCTCGAAGTGCCGCTTGTCACCCACCCAACCCCCAAAAAGGTGGGGAAAATTCAAAAAATGTTGTGTTTTTTCCTTATAAAAGCAAAATCGCACCGCTCGAATAGGTCGGGCAACGCGTGACGAGCGAAAACGCAAAGATTTTTAATTTCGGGTTGATTTCTTTTAACGTTTTGATAAAATCTACCCTTGAAAATATTTCTTCCTACGAAAGAAAATGTAGTCTTGACGGAACGATTCCGCCATATAAAAGCATATCTACGGCTAAAATAAGATAATCGGCGTCGGCGCATTCGCTCGATAAAAAGTTTTTAACCGCATGATAATCCGCAGGCGTTTTTTTTAGCCTAAATCAGACTTTTTGGTCTTACAAAGTCTATTTCTTTGTTATGTTGCACCATGAATCCGCAAAAATCATAATTGCAAGGTCTTTCGTCCAAGGGTAAATAAACGATTTTTTCATAAATCCCTATGTTTATCGGATTATATTGCAGCAATGAACACGAGCGAGATATACCCTTTTGTATATCTGCCGTTTACGCTTGTTTCTATAAGAATTTCATTCAGCGCGTCGATTTCTTCACCCGCTTTGATTTTTATTTTGACTTCGTCGGACGCGCAATCGAGCGTAAACGGCGTCCAGTGCGGCACAAAAACGTCGAACGACGATTTATCCGCCGTAAAGCCGTCGGGCAGCCAAAGTTTAAATCTTGCCGTGTGCGGAAGATTGCCGTACGCTTTTACGTTGTTTATAACTTTAAGCGATATCGTCTTTTCCTCGTTCGGCGTGATTTTCAAACCGCGTTCGTAAGTTAAAACAACCGTAATACAGCCGATTTTTTTAGAAAACGCGTTTTCTTTAAGCGAAAAAAGTGAGGCGCGCATGCCGTCGGTTTCTTCCGCTTTACCGTAGGGTAAATGCAACGTGGCTTTTTCGTCTGAAGAAAGCTCGGTTTTATCGCATAATTCCACGCTCAAAGCGTTAGTAGAATTAGGGCGCAAAACGGCGGGCGCGAGCGAACAAACTCTTTCGGTTAACTCCTTGCAGGATTTTACCGACGGAAAAGCAATGCACGGGTTTATAGTGCCTGTAACTATTTTGTCACCGATATATTCGCACCAGTCTTTGGGTAACCCCTTTTCGCCGTAAATAATGCCCATTATCGAGCCGATTGTACCTGCCGTGCAGTCGGTATCGTCACCGCAGTTAAGCGCGGTAAGCACGGACTTTTTAAAATCACCCTCTCCGTAAAGCAATCCGATTACTACAAAACCTACGTTGGACGGAGCCTGAAACCAACCATCGCCGATATCCGCGTTTGCTTTTTGAACGATATTTCTTGTTTCTATAGCCGTTTTACCCTCGTTAAAACACTTTATTACAAGACGGACGGTCTCAGCCATCCGGCAGTTTTCGGGAATTTTTGACAAACCTATTTCAATAAGTTCGTTTACGTCGGAAACGACAAACGCCGCGCTTTCGATTGCGGCGACGAACGCAGCAGCATAAGTGCCCTCGCCCAAGCCGTGATCGACTTTTGCGTCCTCTATGGCAAAACGAACGGCAAGATCGGGATAACCGGGCGCAAGAGTCGCCCAGATTTCCGTACGAATCCATGCGCCGTTGGAATGTTTCCAGGCGTTATCGAAATCGCCGCAAAGAGGCGGAATAATGCCTCTTAACATATTTTCGTGCGCAATACCGTATTCGTTCCAATATCCGCTTATAAACGACAGCCAATACTCGCCGAGCACCTCGGCTGTAATGTTTTTTGCTCCCTCGGATTCGACCGCGTGCAGCCATACAAGTTGCAGATCGAGATCGTCGTTAGGCAGAGCTTCGCCCGGCTTAGTGGTAAAACCCGTTACGTTTAAAATTTCTCGCTTGCCCTCGTAAGGACCGCCTATCGTGCCGCCTATGTTTTTACCCGTCCAACAGGCATAGACCTTGCTTTTGTATTCTTCAAAGTTCAGTTTCATAATAAAAGGTTTAATAAAAGTTTTTTATAGGCTATTGCCGTCGCCGATATTCGTTCGGCAACGGCAACGCTTTTTGTTTTGTTACTGTATAATTATGCTTCGGAGGTTGTATCCGCAGTTATAACGGTTACGCCTTCCAATTTACGCAACATTGTTTCGTCGCTCATGGCATCGCCGTTATATCCCAACATAGTAAACGATTTTACTTTGACTTCAACATTAGTGTAAGCGTTATTAGATATGTTACGACCGAAAACAGAGTAAACATCACAATTGCTTGCATCTATCTTTACGTTGGTCAACTTGTTATCTTGCATAAATCTTCCGGCAAAAAATCCCATACTTTCAGGATCTTTTGTAGGCATCGTATATTCTACGTTGCTAAGGGTAACGTCGGTTATTTCAGCACCCCTTACCGTACCGCCGAACAATCCGCCGTTATAATGTCCGTTATATTTGAACTTATCAAACTTGACGTTTTTAATAACTGCCCCTTTGCCGACATGTCCGAACATACCATTCGTACTAACCGCAAAACCGGATATCGTGTGACCGAGACCGTCGAACGTGCCGCGGAAACCGAAATTTGCATCCCAATTCTTTACAGTACCATTGTAAGTCAAACTTGCCATCATAGTCTTACTCCATTTTACGTTTATATCGTTAGCAAGAACATAATAACCGTAAATCGAAGTATTGTTATCGATATTAGTCTGAGTTACTTTTACAACGTCGAGATCGTTTACCGCGCGAATAATCTTAGTAGCCAAAAGAACGTTCACGTTGAACGAATAGTACACGCCGTCTTTATCTGTAGTGGCGACAAACGTAAGATGGCCCGCGTCGGTCATTTTGCTGAAATCTACGGTAAGTTTACCGCCGTTTAACGCGCCGTTTCCGAGAACTTTATCGCCATAAGCAAAACTTGCGTTTTCTGTAAAATATGCGCTTGCGAACGAAAGATCGAGTTCGGTGGTCGCTAAATCGGCAAGGATTGTTTCATGGGCGACTTCAACCTTTTTTGTAAGTCTTTCGACGGTTACGTTGATAGTTACGTGCGCTTTTTTGCCATCCGCGGCGGTGTAAGTAGCTGTTAAAACGGTTTCGCCTATAGCGAGAGCTTTAACGGTATATTCGGCGCTGCCTGTAATTTCAACAATACCTTCGGTCGATTGAGTCCAAGCCATAACGGCATTTTCGATAACGGTTGTTCCGAGCGTTACTTTGAACGAGAACGTTACTTTGTTGGGTTTGCCCTCGTCTTCCGCGGTGTAAAGTTTAAGCGAGTAACCGCTTTCGGTTTTTTCAAGTACTTCTGCGCTCGTATCGAAAACGAATCTTTCGGCAGAGCCGCAGGCGCAAGCGAGGTAATCGTTACCGTTTGCGTCGGTAGTCCATGCGTAAGCGTGGTTTACGGTAAGCGTTGCGGGATTACTTTCGGCTGCGGCATAATTGTTGTTGCCTGCCGTGTAAGCCTTAACATAATAAGTACCTGCAACAAGACCGTCGGCGGGAATATCTATATATTCGCCGTCAGCCGCGGTTGCGTATTTATAAGTAACGACCGTACCCGCGGTTGCGGTTGCGTTAAGAACTATATTCTGTTTACAAGTAACGGGATCGATCTCGAAATCGTTTATCGCGTTGTCGCCCTTTGTCATTTCAAATCCGGCAATAGCGGAAGCTCCCTTATAATCGTCGTCTTCGGCAACGGTTGCTTTTACGAAATATGCGCCTGCGCGTTTTTCGATAGCTTCCCATGCAACGTATTCACCGTCGGAAGTAAGAGCGTAAGTATAAACTATCTCTGCGCCATCCGGAATATGAGTTGCATTAGCGGTTACAACAGGCATCACGTTTTCGCCGTATTTAACATCTTCGGCGGAAACGGTAACGGCATTTTCATTCTTTGCTTTTGTAATTTCAAAAGAAATTACGGCTTCCGCGCCGTCATAGTTTTCGGTCGCTTCTACATACGCCTTTACAAAGTAAGTGCCTGCCGCCGTGGGAACGTTTTCGGTATAAGTGCCGTTTTGTTCGGTAGCGTAAGCAAATTTTACTTCGCCGAATTCCGCATTTGCCGCAGGTACGTTTGCGGTTTCACCTGCTCTCCATCCGTTAAGCGTAAGCTCGCTTACCGAGTTTGTCGCCTTTATAATGACAAATTTAAGCGTAAGCATAGTTGTGTCGGCTTCGTCCGGTGTTTTCCATTTGTAAGCGTTTTCGTCGGTGAGTTTTAGCACGACGTTATATTCGCCTGCGTTTACGCCGCCGTTATTTTCGATAACGGTGTAAGCGTCGCTTGCTTCAACGGTCGCCGCCTGCTTTTCGCCGTTATAAACTTTTGAATTTATAACGGGTGCGTTGACCACGGTTTTGGCAGATCCACTGTCTTTGACGCTGCATGCCATAACGGCGCATGCAACGAAAACAATGCAAAGAACCGCCAGCAGTACTTTGAGTTTTTTCATATTTTTCCCTCCGATTTTTCGATAACTTTGTTATCTTATATTACAACGCAAAATGCGTATGAACCTTTTGTTCGCTTTGCCTTATGCAACGACGACGTTCACTCCTGCGGGAGCAATCGTTTTATCACTGCTGTTTACGTCTTTACCTTGATTTGCAAACATTGTGTACGATTTTACTTTGATTTCGACTCTAATGTAGGTGTTGTCAGCTTTGTCACCGACCTGATTTCCGAATAACGAATAAACAGTACATTCGCTTGCGTCGATTTTCACGTCTTTCATAATAGCGCCGTCTGTATATCTCGACGCTAAAAGTCCGCTGTCACACGTCGTTCCCGCAAAACCGATTACACCTATAGTTACATTGTTTATTTCGGCACCTATTATTGTTCTTGCAAGCACTGCGGAAAGATAGTCGTTATTACAGCTTACGTTTATAAAATTAACGTCTTTTATTATTGCACCCTTTCCTATATTACCGAATAAGCCGTTTGCGCCCGCAGTAAAATTGGATATAGTATGATTTCGACCGTCAAAAATACCTCTGAATCCGAAACCGCCTTCCCAATAACCGGGTTGACCGCTTAAGTTCTGCGAAAGTTTTGCGTTCTGCACGTCTATATCCGCACCGAGAACGTAATAACCGTAAATCGAAGCGTTGATTGTTTTTATTTTCAAAACGTCGAGATCTTCCGCTTTGCGGATTATCTTTGTTGCAAGTAAAACGTTGTAACCGAACGTGTAATACACACCGCCCTTCTTCGATACGACTTCAAATATAAGTTCGCCCGTTGCACCCGCTTTTGTTAAATCCACAGTGAGTTTGCCGTTGTTTACAGCGCCGCTTCCGAGTATTACGCCGTTATAACTTACGGTCGCATTCTCTCCGACGTATTCGTTTGCAAACGAAAGATCGATTTCGCTTGCGGTCGTTTCGACAATTTGTCTTTCATGCGATATGGTTACGTCACGCGAATCGGCTATTTCGATTTCAACGGTTACATGCGAACCATTAAGATAGGAAATCGCATTTATCGTAATACTGCCGGCGCCGGCATCTTGCGGTACGCTGATTACGCCGTTTTCAAGCGTGATGCCGCCAAAAAGATTTTCGGCTGTAATGCCTGCGTAACGAGTATTTACCTTAACAATCGAACTGCCGCCTAAAGCAATCATTTCGGCAATCTGAACGAATTCTATTTGCTGATGCAGGTCGATAGTTTCGATTGCGTGTTTAACAAACGGTATGCCGTTTATAACCGACCATATGTCTTCATCGAACTCGCTTATTATGCTCTTTAACGGAACAGAAGTCGAAAAATCGCTATAAGACGTAGCGGTATAAGACGAACCGCTTTCGGTCAAGATTTTATCTGCGCGGGCATGGTCACATACAACAACGAGATTTTCTACGTTTTTGGTTCTTGTTCCCAAAACTACGTTTGCAAGATCGGATCTGTCTTTATTGGTAACGTAAGCGATATCCGCGCCTATTGCGTCCACAAAACAGTTCCTTACCTTTGCAGATTCCGAAGCCCCGCACGAGAAGAACGCGCCCATGGTTCTGGGATCGCCGTTAGTGCTGAACAAATCCCTGTTTTCGTTGCCTGCGCCTAATTTTGCGAAAGTTATATTGACGTTTTCTATAAGTCCGCCGCCGTAGGAACAGATAAACCCGTTATTTTCCTCTACGCCGGCGTTCGTGAACGAAACGTTTTTGATAACGGCGTTGTTACCCGTAAATCCGAAGATACCGCCGCTTTCTCTGCCGCTCGTAGCTGCTTTGACGGAAATTCCGTTTACGTTATAGCCGCGCCCGTCGAATACGCCCCTGAAGCCGTATTTTGACGGATCGTTCCAGCCTGCGCCGCCGAGTTTGTTGTTTATCGTCCATATTTCGCCGCTGTCTGTAAGAGAAACAAAACCTGCGTTATATTCAATATTTCCGTTGAGTACAAAATAACCGTCAAGCACGCCCGTGTTGCTTATGTCGCCGTTCGCGCGGGCAAGACTGCGCATCTGATCGAATTCCGCTTTGTTGCTTATTATAAGCGTGTAAATATCCGCTGTAAACGTGTATTCAACGTCGGCGGTAGACAAAATCATCTCTCTTGCGCCGAGTTTATCTGCCGTTTTTGGAAGTTTATCCTTGTTGAGAACGATGTTCTTGCCCGACACGGAAGAATAAACGTTTACTCCGTCTAACGTAAGCGACAAAACGTTTTCGTTAAACGAGTCGGGAAGCGTTACAGGCTTTAAATCTTCGACCTCGATTTCCGGACGGATATCAAGCGTTTTAACTGCCTTTTCGACGATAACTTTTATGGAAACGGTAATATTTTTGCCATTCGGCGTGCGGTAATCACCGATAATGTCGGTCGTACCGGCGGAAACCTTTTTAACGATATAATTTCCGTTTGCCCCCGTAATTTCGGCAATGTCGGGATCGTACCATTCGGAATCGAGATCCCATTTGATGACCGCATTTTTAACCACGCTGCTGCCATGATACGCCGTAAAGCTTAAAGGCATTTCGGTTCGCCCCGCTTCGGCTATGGTGAACAATTTCAATTCGTAACCGTCGTCACCGACCGTGATTTCTCCGTCGGGCACAACGGTCGCTATGGGTTCTATAACCTTTACCGATACGTTCTTATTAACGTAAATCCCGTTAAAAGTTGCCGAAACGTAATATACCGCTTCGCCGAGAGATTTCGCGGCAAAAGTAACCGTTCCGTTGCCTTTTACCACGTCGCAAACCTGTTCGTAACCGCCGGCTAACGACCATTCGATTTTAGCCCTTTCGGTTACGTCCTCGCCCCTGAATAAAACGCTGATTTTGCCAACGTAACTGTTTCCGCTTTCGACGGTGATTTTATCGGCTGTTTTTATAACGGGAGCGTAAACGCTGTCGGTTACGGTAAGAGCGCAGATCGCCATGGCTTTGCCCGACATTGCGATAATGTTACACCTGCCGGTTTTTACGCCGAGAACAAGACCGTCCCGGTCTACCGTGGCAACCGAGCCGTCACTCGTACTCCACTTTACGGTTTCATCGCCGTTTTCTACGGTGGCGGAAAGTTTTATGGTTTCAAACTCGGCAACCGCCGCGGTTTCAGCCGAAATCTTCACGATGGTTTTATCTCCGCACGAGGACGAATCGCCTGAACTATCTTTCGTTTTATCGCAACCGATAAGCAAAGTTGCCGATGCTAAGGCAAGCGATATTACCGCGATTAAAGAAATAGCAATTTTTAACAATCTGTTTTTCATAATCGTTCCCCCTTAGTCCAGATTCCAGCCGGAAGTAATAACGGAAATAACAAAGTGTTCCTGATGCGTGGTGTTGCCCAGATCCTCAAAATCTTTAAGGAACGATTTACGCATTTCTTTAATCTGACTTGTGCTGAACGATTTATCGTATTTAGTGCATAAAACGTATCTGGGGAACAGAGATTCGATTAGAATATGCTTGGAAAGCGCTTCGTATAATTCGAAATCGGTATCTTTATATTTTAAAATCTCGTTTTGTGCAACATCGAAAGAATTAAGCCAGCCCGTTACGAGAGCCTCCGGCCATACGCGGTTATCTGACAAGCCGTAAGAGTGAACTCGACCGCCGGTGATGTTTTCGTTGATGGTTAAGTTAACCTGTACTTCGTTGAAGTATTTACGCATGACGGGCGCGGCTTCTCTGAAATAGTACTTGAAGAATTTATCTACAAGTTCGTTATAATCGGAGTTCACGTCGAACATGCCCTTTGAGTTGATATAGTCGCGCAGTTTGGCAAAGCCGGGGTTATTCATGTTTTCCCACGTGCCCTCGGGGTAAATGTAGTTACCGCCGAATTCCTTGAAGTATTTGAAGTTATCAAGCAATATGTGATAGTTGTTGTAAGGATACAAATATTGATAATAACTTATTTCATAAGACCAGATATAAAGGTTTGACGAACCGAGCCCTGCCCATGCTTCGATTGCCGAAGCGAATTCCCTGTTTTCCGCTTCATAGAACGAATGAATCCAGTTTGCCTTGGACGCAGCGAATTCATATGCCACGCCACGACCGCAAACGAGTTTTTCGGGTTGCCCGTTTTCGTCTAACACGACAGTTTTATTACCTTGCTCATCGAAGTCGTAACGAGTTTCGGGAATACCCTTGCCTTTTTCGTCGAGAACGTACTCGCCGTTTTTGCGCTGAACGGGTGCTTGCAAAGCTTCCTGATAAGCAAGAACTACAAGATTAAAAATTCTGCCGGGTTCGTTAGCGTCGATATATGCGTTAACCTTTTTTGCAAGGTCGTTCGCAAACGAAATCATCGCCCCGCCCAGAGTTCCGTAATAATCGCAACTTGCGTTACATGCCGCGCAAGTGCATTTCCACGTCGTGTTTTCGCCCAGTACGTCGTTTTGCGATATGCGCATATTCAGAACGTCGGGTTTATTTTTTAAAATGTCAATGATTTGTTCAGACATGTGGTTCAAAAGCGCTTCATATTCTTCTTTATCGCCATGAGCGGTAAAGCACGGCTGACCTATGCGGACGCGTTCCAGCCCGCCGCCGACAGCAGATCTTTGCACAATAGCGCCTTCTGAAAACCATTTGCAGTGATTTTTTACGTCTTCCTGCGTGAAGAAATCGTAAAGGTTGTGAACATTGCCGGTATCGGTCTGAAGCATTCCCGATTTTTGCGTGAAGCCCATACCGTATTTAGCGTCGCCCTTCATTTCGTTGCTGTTTATACGGAATTCGTAATCGGGGCGTTCGGCTATTTCGATTGCGGGCAAAACGTCGCCCGATT
>ULNN01024862.1_pt1 | contig 11120 bp, 4 predicted proteins | sample 1951931 | NCBI WGS metagenome assembly ULNN01 (sample SAMEA4835578, study PRJEB28245) | human gut metagenome | biome: gut microbiome; material: fecal sample | place: Denmark | collected 2008
CGCTGGAAGACCGAGCTCATCGCCCGCATCATCCCGGAGAACCGCGACATCGTCCGCGCAGCCAAGGAAGCCAAGACCGACTTCGTCACCGACCTCGATTCCTACAACTGGAACAAGATCAACGGCATCCGCAGCTACCTCGCCAAGGACAGCATCGATGAGAAGTCCCTCTTCACGCTCCTCATCAACGCCCTCAACGATGGCGATTACGCAACGGCATCCGGCCTGCAGGTCGAGATGTACGACAAAGTCGAAGAGCTCAAGAGCCTCTACGACTCCTACGTCAAGAATATGATCTGATTGCCACCGGCAACCAGCGATAAAAAGGCACCGCTTCGGCGGTGCCTTTTTGTATGGAACACCCAAACGTGGCAGGATTCTTTAGATAGACGGCGAAATTAAATCTTAGTTGATTCTAATGCAGGATACTCTGCCAGAGATTTGGTGTTATGGAGAAGTGGGGCTGCACCGATGGACATATTCAACAATACAACAAAGGTCGTGAAAGATGACCTGACCAAGAAAATCAAGACTGGTAGTAAAGTCGCGATAGCAGCGGCTAGTTTTTCTCTCTATGCGTATCAAGCGCTCAAGGACGAATTAGAAAAATGCGACAGCTTTCGCTTTATCTTCATGTCACCTACTTTTGTAGCCGAAAAGACCCCGAAGGAGAGAAAGGAATTCTATATTTCGCGCTTGCATCGTGAAAAGAGCCTATATGGTACGGAATTTGAAGTCCGTCTTCGAAATGAACTCAAGCAGAAGGCTGTGGCGAAGGAGTGCGCACAATGGATGCAGCGGAAAGCTGCTTTCCGTACAAATGTGACACGAGAGGGAATGAACAACTTTCTCGTAGTAGATAATCCAGAAGACTGCTATACATACTTGCCCATGAATTCCTTTACGACGGTTGAGCTTGGGTGTGAGCGTGGCAAGAATATCAGCAATATGGTGACGCGTTTTGAAAGCCCCTCTAGTAGGGAGTTCCTGCAACTGTTTGACAGTATCTGGGATGACAAGGAAAAGTTGCAGGATGTCACTCAGGATGTCATCAATATGATTAATACAGTCTATCAATAAAATTCTCCTGAATTAATTTACTTTATGACGCTTTATAATATTTTCAATGAGTTCCTTGAGGATATCTCTGAGGATGTCCTGCCTAATGAAGCGACTGGTTTTCAGGATAGCATCATATGGCATAAGCTCTATCATTTCCAGAAGGATGCGGCCCTGGGCATCATCAATAAACTGGAGCAATACAACGGCTGCATCTTAGCCGATAGCGTCGGTCTAGGCAAAACTTTTACGGCACTGGCAGTCATCAAGTATTATGAAGGACGAAACAAGAACGTATTGGTGCTTTGTCCAAAGAAACTTTTGGAGAACTGGATGACGTATCGCGGCAATTTGGTGAACAATCCCTTGGCGGCAGATCGCTTTCGCTATGATGTGCTCTACCATACGGACCTTTCGCGAGATAGTGGTATGACTGCTATTGGCTTGCCGATTGACCGTATCAATTGGGGTAATTACGATCTGATCGTCATCGATGAATCCCATAACTTCCGGAATGGCAACGGTACGGATACACATGGTGGTGAAAAAGAAAATCGCTACATGCGCTTGATGAATCGAGCAATCAAACCTGGCGTCCGTACAAAGGTACTGATGCTGTCGGCTACGCCTGTAAACAATCGGTTCTATGACTTGCGCAACCAACTGGCACTGGCCTATGAAGGCAACCCGCAGGAAATCAATGAAAAGCTCGATACAAAATCAGATATCGATACAATTTTTCGCAATGCGCAGAAGGTCTATAACTCTTGGTGCAAGTTGCCTGAGCCATCACGGACAACGCAGACATTGCTGTCCCAGTTGGATTTTGACTTCTTCGAGATACTCGATTCTGTCACGATTGCCAGATCGCGTCACCATATCCAGATGTATTACGATACCAAGGATATAGGCTCATTCCCAAAACGCAATAAGCCCATCTCACTTTATCCGAAGCTCACAGACCGAGAAGGAGCTATCAACTATAAAGAGGTTTATGAATGTTTATCCTCATTGCATCTCACGATTTACACACCGACACAGTTTATCCTGCCCAGCAAATTGTCGAAATACTTATCGGAAGAAGAGACGGAGAACTTCCGCAAGGGGCGTGAAGTTGGCATTCAGCGTCTCATGAGTATCAATCTCCTGAAACGCATGGAGAGCTCGGTGCACTCGTTCCTGCTCACGGTGCAGCGCGTCTATCAGTACATTCATGATACGTATGAAATCATTGAGCAGTTCAAGCGGGGTGGGACGGGGAGCTTGGAAGAAATGACGGACTTGTCCAAGACGGCCTTTGACTTTGATGGTGATGATCAGAATACAGACTTCTTTACGGTGGGGAATAAGGTAAAGATTGATTTACGTGATATGGACTACGTTTCTTGGCAGCGCGATATGGAGGACGATTTGGAGACGCTGTTACTCCTGATTGATATGGTAGAGGATATCACGCCGGAGTATGACTACAAATTGAACCAGCTGATTCGTGTCATAGCAGAGAAGGAACGGCATCCTATCAACCCCGGTAATAAAAAGGTCCTGATTTTTACTGCGTTTGCGGATACGGCTGAATACCTTTATGCCAACCTTGCCCCTCGAGCGAGCGAGCTCGGTCTCAATACAGCCCTTGTTACGGGCAGTGTTGACGGCCGGACAACGATACCGGGCTTCCGTGCTGAGATGAATCATGTGTTGACCTGCTTTTCACCGCAGTCAAAGGACCGCGATGTACTCTATCCAAAGGATAAGGATCATGATATCGATATCCTGGTAGGAACGGATTGCATATCGGAAGGTCAAAACTTACAGGACTGCGATTACTGCATCAATTACGACATCCATTGGAATCCTGTGCGCATCATCCAGCGTTTTGGGCGCATCGACCGTATCGGCAGTAAGAACCGTGTCATCCAGCTGGTCAACTTCTGGCCAGATTTGACACTTGATGAATACATCAATCTCAAAGACCGGGTTGAGACGAGAATGCGCATTTCGGTCATGACCTCGACGGGGGATGATGACCTGATCAATACGGAAGAAAAGGGTGACCTTGCCTATCGAAAAGCACAGCTCAAGAAGCTCCAGGAAGAAGTCGTAGATCTTGAAGACATGACTTCGGGTGTTTCCATTGTGGATTTGGGCCTCAACGACTTTCGCATGGACCTTCTTGCTTACATGAAAGAACATCCGGACATCGACCATGTCCCGCTGGGCATTCATGCCGTAGCACATGGTGAGAAGCCAGGTGTGATATTCGTGCTCAAGAATGTCAATGCAGATATCAATATCCGGAACCAGAATCGCCTTCATCCATTCTATATGGTCTATGTGGGCATGGACGGGACAATTCTCACAAGCCATCTGCAGCCTAAAGATATGCTGGACGAGATGCGTCATATTGCTAAAGATAAAGGTGTACCGGACCAGACCCTGTGCCAGAAATTCAATCGAGAAACGAAAGATGGCAAGGATATGAGCAAGGTGTCCAGATTGCTGGAAGCGGCCATTGGCTCCATTGTCGAAGCAAAGACAGAAGAGGACGTAGCCAGTTTCTTCTCGGCGGGTGAGACGACATTCCAATCAAGTGGGTTCTCTGGCTTGGAAGATTTTGAGTTGATTTGCTTTATGGTGGTGAAATCATGATTGACTTCCCCGTATCTACGATTGTGCATCGTCGCTTGCCGAAAGAGGCTTTTTACAAGCACCTTCAGCTGTCGACGGCACTCAAGTCGCGCTTTGTTTCAGATGTCGGAGAGATATCTGTAGCAAACAGCCTGACCAAGAAAAATTTGAACTTGGAGAAAGAAACAGATACTAAAGAGATTTTGCTTCTTTCCATCATCTTGAAGAAGAGGGCATTCGATGGGAAGATTCTCGAGGTGATTGCTCGTCAGAATCCACACAAGCTGGTATTCTTGCTATCGTATGAGCAAGAGGTGCGATTGACGGTCTATCACAAGAAGCTGTATTATTCTGCATGGATGTCAGAAGATGACATCGAACTCACCTTGTCTGGAGAGACGTTAGATGCAATCTGGGACGATCTTGTTCGCCAGATTGCGCTTCATTCACCATCGGTAGAGCAACGTACAGAATCACTCGAGCAACAGTTGAAAGATCAGGATGAGATTGACCGGTTGAATAAACTCATCAAAAAGACAGAAGCCGCTGCTTGGAAGGAAGCCCAACCGAAAAAGCGGTTTGCCATATATACGCGATTACAGGAATACAAACAGAAATTGGAGGAAATCACACATGGAGAAACTTAAGATGCATACACCAGATTTGGCAGAGGAGAACTACAAGAAATTGGCAGCATTGTTTCCGAACGCTGTGACGGAGACGATTGATGAAGCGGGAAATGTCGTTCGTGCGATTGATAAAGACGTCTTGATGCAGGAAATCAATACAATGGTCGTAGACGGTGACCAGCAGCGCTACCAGTTCACCTGGCCGGATAAGCGGAAGTCCGTCCTGCTCGCGAATCAGCCTATTGCCAAGACACTGCGACTTGACAAAGAAAAGTCTGTCAGTCGTGATGGTACACTGGGGGGGGACATTGATAGTGAAAATATCTACATCGAGGGCGACAATCTCGATGCCCTGAAGCTCCTGCGGGAGACGTATCTTGGCAAGGTCAAGATGATTTATATCGATCCACCCTATAATACAGGCAACGACTTTATCTATGAAGATGATTTCTCGCAGAGTGCTGCTGAATATGCAGGTAATAGTGGGCAGACCGATGAAGAAGGAAATCGTATGGTACAGAATAATGAAACCAATGGACGATTCCATACAGATTGGCTGAATATGATATATCCGAGGTTGATTCTGGCACGAGATTTTCTTGCAGATGAAGGCGTAATTTTTATTTCTATTGATGATAATGAGCAAGAAAACCTAAAAAAAATTTGTGATGAGATATTCGGAATGCAAAATTTTGTTGCACAGTTAATTTGGGAACGTGCCTATTCACCTAAAAATGATGCAAAATATATTTCTAATAGTCATGACTATGTTTTGATGTATACAAAGAAGATAGATGATTTTGCAATTGGTAGATTACCACGGACCAAAGAAGCAAATGCTCGTTATTCAAATCCAGATCATGATCCTAGAGGAGTATGGAAGGCAAGTGATATGTCCGTCAAGACATATAATGCCTCTTGTGATTATCCAATTACCGCCCCTTCGGGGCGGATAATAGAGCCTCCAACAGGACGCTGTTGGAGGCTCTCCAAAAATGCATTTTTGGAGAGACTCCAAGATAATAGAATATGGTTTGGACCTGATGGTAATAGCGTTCCATCTATAAAACGATTTTTAACAGATTTAAAATATAAAGGGATGGCGCCGACTTCTATTATGTTCTATAAGGATGTTGGGCATAGTCAAGAAGGTGCAAAAGAGGTTTCTAAATTACTAGATGGTGGTTTCTTTAATGGACCTAAGCCAGTTCGTTTGATTCAAAGATTATTGACGCTCGCAAATTTAAAATCAGACAGCATAGTTATGGATTTTTTTTCTGGTTCAGCTACTACAGCTCATGCTGTGATGAAAACTAATACTGATAATACTACTAGATGTAAATATATACTTATTCAGTTACCGGAAAAAACAGATGATTTTTCAGAAGCACATAAAAGGGGATATGAAAATATTTGTGAAATTGCTGAAGATCGTATTAGTCGTGCTAGTAGAAAGCTTAAAGACGAAACAGGTGCAGATATTGACTACGGGTTTCGGTGCTTTAAAATCGATTCCACTAATATGAAAGAAGTTTACTATCGTCCAGCTGATGTGAGACAGTTATCACTGGATCAGTTGACAGATAATATCAAGGAAGACCGTACACCAGAAGACCTGCTATTCCAAGTCATGCTGGATCTTGGTGTGCTGCTTTCGTCTAAGATAGAAGAACAGGAGATAGCCGGAAAGAGGGTATTCTCTGTAGCGGATGGTTATCTGATGGCCTGCTTTGATAAGGACGTGACAGAAGATGTCGTGACGCAGATTGCTAAGAACCATCCATTCTATGCTGTATTCCGCGATAGTTCTATGGCCGATGACAACGTAGCAGCGAATTTTGAGCAGATATTTGCGACGTATAGTCCAGAGACAGTAAGGAAGGTGCTTTGATATGGCAGAGATGAAATTCAAATTCACCATCCAAGACTATCAGACACAGGCTGTGGGGAGTGTGGTTCGCGTTTTCAATGGCCAGCCATTTCAGGATAAGCTTACCTATCGTCGTGATACAGGCAATCATGATCTTACGCAAAATCTTTTTGATGGCAACTCTTCCAGCAATGTGCTCGATATGGGATTTGCCAATGCGCCAGTTGCTCTTGACTCGATGCAGCTCCTACGAAATATCCAAGAAGTACAACGCGATGCCAATATCAAGGAGTCTTCGACTCTGGCAAAGCATATGGGAACTTGCTCACTTGATGTTGAGATGGAGACCGGAACGGGCAAGACGTACGTCTACATCAAAACGATGTTTGAGCTGAATAAGCAGTATGGCTGGAGCAAGTTCATTGTGGTCGTTCCATCGATTGCTATCCGTGAGGGGGTGCAGAAAAGCTTCGAGACGATGCAAGATCACTTCATGGAGCAATATGGAAAGAAAGCTCGCTTTTTTGTTTACAATTCAAAAAGGCTGACGGATATCGATGATTTTAGCTCCAGCGATAATATATCGGTTATGATTATCAATGTTCAGGCATTTAATAGCTCTTTTAACAAAGCGAAGAACAAAGAGGGAAGAGGCGGCGATAAAGCAGCCCGTATCATTTTTTCGCCAAGAGATGAATTCGGTTCAAGAGTCCCGATGGATGTTATAGCTGCTAATCGTCCGATTATCATCATGGATGAGCCACAAAAAATGGGTGGCAAGAAGACGCAAGATGCCCTGAAAGAATTCAATCCGTTGTTCATCTTGAACTATTCAGCTACACATAAAGAGCATCATGACCTTGTCTACGTACTCGATGCATTGGATGCCTATCAAATGAAATTAGTTAAGAAGATTGAAGTCAAGGGCTTTGAACTCAAGAATCTACGAGGTACAGATGGTTATCTATTTCTGGAGGATATCATTGTTTCACCGACGAAACCACCGATGGCCCGTTTGGAATTTGAGATTGGATACAATAAATCTATCAATCGTGAAACGCGTATGGTCGGTGTAGACGATGATCTCTATGCACTTTCTAAAGGGATGGAACAGTATCGCGGTTATCATATTAATGAAGTCGATCCGATTCGTCGTATCGTGACATTCACGAATGGCGTAAAAATCCATACAGGTGATGTATTAGGCGATGTCAGTGAGCAGGATATTCGCCGCATCCAGATTCGCGAGACTATCCGCTCTCATTTTGAGAAGGAGAGAGAATTATTTAATCGAGGAATCAAGACATTATCACTGTTTTTTATCGATAAGGTAGAACATTATCGAAAGTATGATGAAGAAGGAAATGAAGTCAATTCGGAATTTGGCCGGATGTTTGAGGAAGAATATACGGCTATCTCAAATGAATATCTGACATTGGCGAATTCACCCTATCAACAATATCTTCGCAGTATTGAACCGGCGAGCACACATGCTGGCTATTTCAGTATCGATAAAAAGGGTCATAAGGTTAACAGCACAATCAAACGTGGTACAGATAGTAGTGATGATGAATCTGCATATGAGTTGATTTTGAAGGATAAAGAAAAGTTGCTGTCGTTTGATAATCCAGTTCGTTTTATCTTCTCGCACTCTGCGTTACGTGAGGGTTGGGATAATCCTAATGTCTTCCAGATTTGTACGCTGAAACATGGCGGCGACAGCACAACGAATAAACGACAGGAAGTAGGTCGGGGACTTCGCCTCTGTGTCAATCAAGATGGAGATCGAATGGATGAGCACATTCTGAAGGAAGAGGTCCAAGAGATTAATAAACTTACAGTCATTGCTAGTGAGGGATATGCGGATTTTGTATCCAGCTTGCAGAATGATATCCGAGAAGATTTGTATGAGCGCCCAACAAAAGCGACAGCATCGTACTTTGCTGGAAAGAAAATCAGAGTGGGAGAGGATATCGTCACAATTACTGATGACCAGGCAAATACGATATATTATTATTTGGCACGCAATGGCTACGTCGATGAAGAAGGTCAGGTGACCGATACATATCGGAACGATGTTGAGAACCATACGCTGCAATTACTTCCTGAGAAAATAAGGGATATGGCAGAAGGCGTCCATAAGTTGATACAGGGCATCTTTGATGATCATGCTCTTGATGGTATCATCGAAGATGGTCATGCAACCAAGATACAGGAAAATGAGCTTAACGAGAATTTCTACAAGAAAGAGTTCCAGAACCTCTGGCATGCTATCAATCATAAATATAGTTACACGGTTCACTTTGATAGTGAGGAGTTAATCAGGAAGGCAGTCCAATACATCGATGCAAAACTATTTGTCTCATCGCTTCAATACACGGTCATTAAGGGAACACAGGGGAAAGATTGGTCTGCTGATACAATTAAGTCGGGTGCAGGTTTCTCTGCAGAAAAGAGTCATACCTATGATTTGAAGCGCGCTGAAACGAGTCAGGTTAAATACGATCTCATCGGTAAGATTGGCGCAGGGACGCATCTTACCAGAAAGACTGTAACGACTATCTTGCAAAAAATATCTCCTGCTAAGTTTGCAATGTATCAGAGTAATCCGGAAGAATTCATTGCAAAGGTCATTCGCCTTATCAATGAACAAAAGGCAACAATGATCGTCGACGATATCACATACAATCAGACGGACGGGACCTATGATGCAGAAATTTTTACGACAGAGAAGAATAAGGATTTCACCAAGGCGTATCGAGCCAAGAAGAATGTCCAAGACTACGTTTTTGCTGATGGCACCGCAGAGAAATCTGTTGAACGACGGTTTGCTGAGGATATGGATCTGGATGACAAGGTTGTGGTCTACGCCAAGTTGCCGAGAGGCTTCCAGATTCCGACGCCAGTTGGTCACTATGCACCGGATTGGGCTATCGCTTTTGAGAAGGGTAGTGTCAAGCATATTTTCTTTATTGCAGAGACGAAGGGCTCGATGAATAGTCTAGATTTACGTCCAATTGAAAAAGCAAAGATTCAGTGCGCAAAAAAGCTGTTCCATGAGATATCGACTGTTGATGTTGTTTACGAACAGGTAGATTCTTATCAAACTCTATTAAATATGATGAAGGTGATTTGAATTTTGCTGAGTTTCAGATGCTTGTTATATTAAAATAGGGAGGGAGTTATTACTGATGGGGAATGCAATAACAGGAAAAGAATATCCATTAGTGAAAATCTTTAGCTCAGATTTTGAATATCATATTCCTGCTTATCAACGTCCATATGCATGGACGAAGACAGAAACGGAAGAACTCTTTGATGATCTGTATGATTTTTACAAGACAGAGCCACATGATAGCTTCTTCCTAGGCAGCATCGTCTTAATCAAAGATGAGAGCAAGCCATATGCGGACGTGATTGATGGTCAGCAGCGACTGACCACATTATCTATATTGTTCGCTGTTATGACGGACCTTTTTCAGACGCCGTCTGTAAAAGATAACTGCATGGAATATTTACAGGAAAAGGGAAATGAATTAGCGGGGATCCCGGCACAACCGAGACTCTTCTTGCGTGAGAAAGACCAGCCTTTCTTCAACCGTTATATCCAGCATGTAAGGATAGATAATCTCTTGAAACAGGACCCTAAAGGCTTTTCTGATGAAGCCCAGGTCAATATACAGGAGAACTGCAAAGCCCTTCGAGAACGTTTTCAAGAGATGTTTCCTTCAGAAAAGGAATTGATAGAATTCAGTAAATTCCTTTTGACGAGATGCTTCTTGATTGCTGTTTCGACTGCAAATCAGGATTCGGCCTTCAGGATATTCTCAGTGATGAACAGTCGCGGCCTTGATTTACTTCCTACTGATATCATCAAGAGTGAAACAATCGGAAAGCTACCTGTAAATATACAAGATGAGTATACGAAAAAGTGGGAAGACTTAGAAGCAATGACAAATCGAGATGGCTTCAACGAAGTCTTCACTCACATTCGTACTATCTTCGTGAAGGAGAGACGTAAAAAGAACTTGCTAGATGAGTTCAGAGAATCTGTGATGAGTCGTGTCACACCGCAGAGCTTGATAGATGATTATCTGGATCCTTATGCAAGAGCGTATGTGCAGCTGAAGAATAGCTCATTTTCCTCAACACATCATGCAGATGAAATCAATCGACTCTTGAGATGGCTCAATAAGACGAATAACTATGATTGGATGCCGCCAGCAATCAAATTTTTGGCGGAACATCAAAATGATTCAGCGTATGTTCTTTGGTTTGTCCGTAAGCTGGAACGATTGGCATCGTATCTCTTCGTGACGGCGTGTGATGTGAACTGGCGCACGGCTCGTTATAAATGGGTGCTTGTAGAAATGGAAAGCAGACCAGATAACTCGCTGGCTAATCCTCTCCGCAATGTGGAGTTGACAGAGTGGGAAAAAGATGAATTTGTGACTGCATTGGATGGAGATATCTATATGATGCCATCTCAGCGCAGAAATTACGTCATACAGCGTCTGGATGATTTTTGCAGTGATCGTGGTGCTTTATACGATGATCAGCTTTTCACCATTGAGCATGTACTACCTCAAAATCCAGCGGAAGATAGTGAGTGGACACGGCAGTGGACAGGAGATCAGAGGAAGTTGTGGTTAAATCGCATTGCTAATTTAGTCCCCTTGACACGTCAACGAAATTCATCTGCACAGAATTTTAATTTTACAAGAAAGAAAAAAGAATATTTTCAATCGAAGAATGGAACTAGCTCCTATTTGTTGACAACGCAGGTACTGAGTGTAGATCAATGGACACCTAAGATAGTTGAGAAACGGCAGAGAGAATTGCTCAATCAATTTATCGATAAGTGGGATTTGAAGGAAGATAAAAATGCTGCTGATGATCCTAATTTTATGGTTGCTGGACGTGGCGGTGATGCAGTC
>ULNN01030728.1_pt1 | contig 11051 bp, 12 predicted proteins | sample 1951931 | NCBI WGS metagenome assembly ULNN01 (sample SAMEA4835578, study PRJEB28245) | human gut metagenome | biome: gut microbiome; material: fecal sample | place: Denmark | collected 2008
TATTTTATGCCGTGCCTATCCAATAATTTATCAAAATAACCTATACTTGCAGCATACAGACCGTCAAAAATTATTGTAGTATCAAGGTCTTTTATCATATCAAAATCTATTAATTGTTCGATGTGTTGATAATATTCTTCTTCAAAATTTTCAATATTAATTTTTTTAGAAGGTTTTTCTGTTACAAAATCTTTTTCTAGGTTTTCAACTAACTTATCTGTAATTTCTTGAGTTGCAGGCCCTGCATAATCAGGGATAAATTTTATACCTAAATATTCAGGTGGGTTATGAGATGCCGTAAACATAATGGCACAGGCATTTCTATCTTTGGCACAAAAAGCTAAAACAGGAGTTGGAATAACACGCTCTGAATAAAAAACATTAAACCCTTTGTCAGCTAATATTTCTGCACATTTTTTTGAAAATACATCAGCCATATTGCGAGGGTCGTATCCAACAATTATCTTTTTATTTATGCCGTATTTATCAAAAACGTACTTTCCAATAGCATTAGTAACTTTTATTACGTTTTCTTCTGTAAAATCTTTTCCTACAACAGCTCTCCAACCGTCTGTACCAAATTTAATATCTGTCATTTTGTATCCTTTTACTGTTTATTTTTTAAATTCTATTTTTACTATAAACAAAACCTACCCGAGTTTTTGTTTATAAAAAGCAATAATATCTTCTCTTGCTTTAATAGACATTGCGAGTTTATTTGCACCAGTTCTCCAAGGTAAATATCCACAAGTTGAAGGGAGTAATTTTAGAGGTGTAATTGGAAAATCTTTGCAAATTAAAGGTCTATTTTCATAATCAGAACATTTATTATCAGGTGTCAATTTTGGACAATAATAAAAATACACTCGTTCATTAGGGTCTAAAAGTTGACTAGATAATTCAAAATATTCGGGAGCAGCTTTTTCTGCAGCTTCTTCGGATTCGTAAGGAATAAATACACTTGTAAACATTTTAGCGAATCTGTCTCCACGCATAGCTCTTTGTTTAAGCTGAGTGTATGAATATTCACTAACTGCAAGTTTGCAACAAGCTCCACACATAGCACATTTACATTTTTCCTTGCCTTCCATAATTTTTGCTTTTGCTTTTTTTAATTTTTCGGCATAAGTTGTGGTTAAATATGTCAATGCTTGCATTTGCCAATTATAATAAGGACAGCCCCCAGGGAAATCTGCAAAAATATCAACTTTTTGAATGTTACAATTTATACGGCACGATTTACAACTATAATCAGGTTTAAACTTATCAATAGCTGCACGAATCATTTCTGCGGCTTCTATAAAGATTTCTTTATAGTTAGCTTCCATCTCTTCGTATTGTGTGTTCAAATCAACCATACTCACAGAATAGCATAAATCACCCTGTACGGCAATGATATTTGAGTTTAGACATATAATAATTAGGGAACGATTGATTATTTGAAAGGAAAAGGAGTATATTATGACCAAAAAGCTAGAAATTTATAAATGTAATATTTGTGGAAATATTACAGAAGTTCTTGTACCTGAATCAGGAACACTTGTTTGTTGTGGTGAAGATATGGAGTTATTGAAACCAATGAACCATGAAAGCGAAAAAACAGTCGCAGAAAAACATATTCCTGAAATTGAACATACAGACAATGGAACAATTATTCGTATGTCAAATCACCCTATGGAAGAAAAACATTATATTGTATTTTTAAGAGCCGAAGATAGTGAAAACAATAATGTTTATACAAAATTTTTCTATCCAAATGACAAAGTAGAAATGGTACTTGAGGGTGTTTTTAATATCAAAAATGCAGTTTCATATTGTAATGTTCATGGGCTATATGAAGGTGAAATCAATGAGTAGTTCAACATTATACCAGCAATTAAATAATGAATTTCATCAAGGATATATTTATTTATCGCAAGCTAATGAATCCAATAATTATATTGAACTTGCAAAAAATCAAATTGAAAACGGAATGGAAATATTTGACTCAATAAAAGCCAAAAATCTATAACTTGTGTCAATAATCCTCTAACTATATGATGCCTGTTTGACCAAAAACACTCATAATAATATTGGACAAAGTTATTATGAGCGAAACATTTATATCAGGATTAAATTCAATAATACCGGAACAGGGAGCCCAAAACTCTAAAGGGATTGGCAGTTTTGACCTTGATGATGATACATTTTCTAATATCTTAGATGAAAAACTTGATAAAACAGAAAATGACCAAAACAAACTGGAAAATATTGTCAACCAGTTGGGTGTTCCTGCAGGTTTGAATATTGAAGGTTTTGATTATAATGCCATGGTAAATGACCTTGATGCAACAAAAGCTGTTGAAGGTGTAAACTCAGAAAATCAAATCAGCGATAACAACAAATTCAGCCTTGGTTCACTTATAGAAGATGCAGTTGACGCATTTTCTCCAGTTGTACAATCTATTGCAAACTCTGATATCAATTTTAATTCTGACAGCGTATCAAACCCACTTAACGCAGTGAAAGATTTTTGGAGTAATCAGGCTTCTAACTTTTACAATATTATGAACAAAGATACTGTAAACGATATCAGTGAACTTGTATCTAAACTTTAGACTCTGTATTTGTGTTAGTATTCTGAGCTTGTGCAAGTTCAGTTTTTTGCGCATCTTTTGCTTTTAAATGTTTATCAATAGCAGAACAAACCCTGTTTGTAAGCGTACTTGTTACAACACCCAATATAGTTGATGGGCCTGTAGAATACATTGCGATTGTTCCCCACATACTTGCACCCAAACCTGTAAGAAGTGGAACTCCCAAGTTTAGAGCTACAGAACGTTTTTTCTCTTTAGTATCAGCCATAGACATACCGATAGCTGTTGATGCAACCGGAACTAGCAAACCGGTTCCAACATCAGTCAAGGCTGAACCTGATTTTAAATCACGAATTTTATCAACAAATTTTTCTGATTCAGTATAAACTGCATCATTCAGAGCATTTCTTGATTTGTCGGCAGCTCTTTGTACCAATTCAAACTCTCGTTTCGGCAAAATGTGAGAATATATTTCTAACAATTCTTCCATTTCACCTTTTTGGGTAGATTCCAAGAAATATTTCATCGCACCGAGTGATTTTTTTATCTTTTTGGCTGATGCATCAGAATATTGTGAAGTATTATCTGAAAGAATTTTGGCAGTATCTTTTATTATACCGTTCACTTCTTCCAACATTTTTGCTTTTGCTTCAGATGATTCACTATTTCTATAAGTTTTTAAAGCCTTGTTTAAGCGCTTCATCACATCAACAGAATCTTTGTTTGTCATATCCAAAGTTTTTTGAATATTTGAAACTATTGCATCAATTTCTTTTGCAGCATCTTCACGAGTATTTGTAATAACTTTTTTGCGAGTAGAAATGTTCCTTGAGAAATTTATCTTTGTTGGAGCAACAATATCTTCTGTGATAAAGGTTGTCCATTTTTTAGGCGAGCTCAAAAATCCTTTCAAGTCACCATAAGTTTGCCCAAAGACTATATCACCTAATCCGTTTAATTTTTTGGATAACCAGTTATACCGTTTTTTGACTGCAGTAGGTCTAAATGCATCATAAGCGTTATCCATTGTATGCAGTTTTTCCTCAGCAATATGAGCCCATTCCTGAGCTGTATGAGAAACTCCGTTTATTTCAATCACTTTTGAAGGATTTTGGGCAATATGTTTATTAGCTTGAGAAAAACTTTCTTTCATCAAAGCAAACGAATCATTCGATTTTTTATATGCAATTTTAGTCATTTTAACTGCAGTTTTTTCAAAAAATCCAGTTATACTGTTTGCAACTTTTCGCAACCCTATTTTATTCAGTGTTTTTTCTAGCAAAACATCTTTTAATGGTCCAAGGTTAAATAACAAACCTTTTGCTGCTTCAAGAGTTTGAGATGTTTTTTGCAGAGAATTCAAATATGCCATTTCGGCTTGAGTCATCTGAGGCTTTGCTTTTAATTCCGTAATTTTTCGAGATATATTATTAGCTTTTTTGTTCAAGAAACTTGTAATAGGTTTTGGAAGTTTGCCTTTTGTTGCGAGAATGACAATAGGCGCTAATATTGTAACACCAACACCAACAGCGATTGAAGAATTTCTTAATGCGTGGTTTACATGTTCTCTACTCTTTTCTTTGATTGTTTTGTTAGAAGGAATCTTGTTGTTAGAAGTCTGCACAACAGGATTTGTGTAGCGATTATTCACTACCGTATGAGGAAATTGTGATTCAAAAATATTACCTACTTTGCCTTCCATATATATATTAAAACATCTTATAACATTTTTTTGCCTTATAAACTGTGTATCATAAAGATTTGTAAACTTAGGGCTTTAAGCTAACAAATTGGTTATCAAAAACAGATAAAGATTCATAGTTTTAAAATATGTAAACTATGAACTATTAACTTTCAATTACATAATTGCATTAAAAAAGACTTTCAGAATTTCTGAAAGTCTTTTTTTATAAATGGTCGGGATGACACGATTTGAACGTGCGACCCCCTCGTCCCAAGCGAGGTGCGCTACCAAGCTGCGCCACATCCCGAGGCCTTTGATTATCGTCTTGTAGCGCACCTACGGTGCTTCCTCTCAGAAAATGATACTTAATCATTTTCTTCGGCAGAGTCAATCTGCGCCACAATCCAAAAATATTTAATTGTCATTTTGTAGCGATACCCTGAGCCATCTTCTTAAAATGATACTTAATCATTTTTCTATAGCGTCAAATTAGCCACAATCCGAAAACTACATTATTCCATAAGCTATAAACTAAGCTCTGAAACCATATTAAATTATCAAGTAACTTTATATTATATTAAACATAATCTAAGGTCAAGCAAAATTATATTTAAACTTCATTTTTTGTTTCAGAATGTTCTGTAACTTCCTCTAATTTGTTTGAATACTTGCTTTTATTCATAAAAGATGCCAATGTTGCCTGCAACTTCAGATTCTTTTCATAAGTTTCAGGGAACAATTTTTTATATATAGGATTTGATAAACTCTTATTATTCATACTTCTCCCCTCTACAAGTTTTATAGCACGAAAACTATTCAACATGACTATTTTTTATAAATTTTTTTACATTTCATTTAAATATTAAGCATGTTTATGATTATTATGCCCTATTCCATGCATAGTTTTTAACAACAGAATATGTGCCATAGCTGCAACTAAAGCAACAGCAGCAGCGACTTTGTGAACTACTCGATTGTGCCTAAAGCCTGAAACACCTGCAATTACACCACCACCCATTGCCAAATATCCTGTCAAAGGTACCATTCGATATCTATTTATGGGATTCCTGTTAGGATTCTGAGTTCCTCTAAAAGATATACCTGCTATAATAGGACTAACTCGCATAAAATCACCTTCTATCTTACATACATTATAGCACTTTTATTCAACAACATAATCCTTTATTTCGTCTAGCTTATCCTTCGCATCTTTATTAGCAGGGTTTATCTCCAAGGTCTTGATAAAATCCTTTCTTGCCTTTTCATATTGTTTCAAGACAAAATATGTTAAACCACGATGCAAATATGCAAGTTCATAATACCTGTCCAAACTTATTGCATAAGAATAATCCTCTACAGCTTCCTCATACCTTTCCAACTTACACAATGTAAGCCCTCTGTTATAATACGCATCAGAAGCATATTTATCGACTTTGACAGCCTTGTTGTAATCCTCAATAGCGCCTTTATAATCTTTGTTTTTATCTTTGATAACACCTCTGTTTACATAAGCCTTAGTATATTTTTTATCAGCTTTAATAGCCTTTGTATAATCCTCCATCGCACCTTGAAGGTTACCACAGGTTTCTTTTACCAAGCCTCGACCGACATAAGATTTTGCATCTTTAGGTTTGAGATGTATTGCCTTTGTATAGTTTTCAAGTGAATTATCATAGTTCTTCAAAATATACTGCATTCTTCCGATACTATAATAAATATTATGGTTATTCGGTTCATACTTTTCTGCATTCTCATAATCAGAAAGCGCATCATTATAATTACCAACCATAAAATTTAAGTACCCACGCTGGATATACAACTTGGCATTCTCGGGATTTTTCGCTATTTTTTTATTACATTTTCTGAGTTGTTTTATTATCTGAAAATCAGAATGTTCATACCCCATAGCAGGAGACAAACACAGAAGAAAACCTAAAAATCCGACAACTAATTTCTTTTTCATATACCCTCACTATTATGGCAAATAATATTTTAACCAAGGCAATTCTTTATACTTAGGCAAATATTCAGGATTCAATTTCAGAGCCTTCAAACAATCATATACAGCATCTTTTGTCTGTCCTCCAATGTGCATTCTTGACAAAGCTCTATTATTATAAGCTTCTGCATCATTAGGGTTTAAAGAAATATAAACTGAATAATCTTTAACGGCTTTTTCATAATCTTTGTTTGAATACTCAATCATTGCACGATTAAAATATGCCTGTGCGAATTTATTATCCAATTCTATCGTTTTTGAGAAATCTCTTAACGCACCATTCAAATCATTCAACTGTATTTTTACATGACCTCTGTCATAATAAGCACTCGCAAGTTTTGAATCCAACTTGATAGCCTTGTCAAAATCATCTATAGCGCCTTTATAATCTTCTAAATAAGCCTTTGCATGCGCTCTTTCGCAATAACCGTCAACAATAGAATCGTCCAGTTTTATGGCTTTGTTGAAATCCTCTAAAGCTCCTCTGAAATCTTTAAGGTTTAATTTTGCAATACCACGATTACAATAAGAATCATATATATCATCATCTAGCGAAATTGCCTTGTCAAAATCTGCTATTGCCCCCCTGAAATCACCGATAGATGTCTTTGCAGTACCACGATTACAATATGCTGTAACAGAATCAGGTTCAAGTTCTATTGTTTTGGTAAAATCAGCAATAGCGCCCTTATAATCCTTTATAGCAAACTTTGCGTTTCCTCGCATAAAATAAGTTTCGCTGACATTTGGATATTTTTTTAAGACAACAGAATAATCTTGAACAGCCTCTTTATACATACCCAAGCTATATTCTGCCTCTGCTCGTTTTTGGTATGAAGAAAAATTATTAGGATTTCTATCAATAACAGCTGTACATTTTTCTACTTGCTTTTGACATTTTTCAATATCAACAGTTTCTGAAAACGCTGTTTGAGAACTGCATACAAACAGTAACAGAAACAGTCCTAGGGCTATTTTTTCTACAGATTTCATATAAAACACACTCTCCCGGATATTCTTATATTCTTTCATACGATCCCATAAATTTGTAATAAGTTGTATGAGTTTGCAACGCTTCCAAAGCATCTTGGATATTTTTATCATCAACATGCCCTTGTATATCCATAAACAAAATATACTCATTAATATCCATTTTGTCAGGAGTTGCGTGTACATAAGAAATATTTATATTACGGTTTGCAAGCTCTTGAACTATTCCAAACAAAGCCCCAGGCTTATCTTCTACCCTGATTGCGATTGAAGATGTACTGTGTTCCGAAGGTTTTGTTTTAAGTTTACCTATCATGATAAACTTAGTTTGGTTATTCTTATCATTATTTATATTAGGATTCAAAATATTCAAGTTATAAATTTCTGCAGTTTTTTCAGTACCTATAATTGCATAAGTCAAATTATAAGAATTTAACAGTCTTGCAGATTCTTCTATGCTTGAGGTATTTATAACATTCAAATGCAAAGGTAATTCGTTTTGAATATAATCACTACATTTTGCTATCGCAGGCGAAGGCGCTATCAAACCTGATATATTATAGATTTCGCTATTTTTTGACAACAAGCAATTATTTGACGGCAATATTGTTTCTGCAAGAATATGAAGTTCGCTGCCTGAGGTTATCAAATTGTCAGTAGTTTGTCTTACTATACCTTCTTTTGCATTTTCTACAGGAATAACACCGACAGCTTCTTCATCAGTATCAACATACTTAATTATTTCATCAATAGTTCTGAAAGGCATTTGATACCCTTTCAAATCATATTTAGCACAAAAGAAATCCTTTGCCATTTCTGTAAAAGAACCACTTGTTCCTAAATATACAACTGTTTTAACATTTTCTGAATTAAGTAGTTTATCCATAAATAAATTCCTATAAAATATTACAAAGGTACATAACCCGAATAAATCAAACTTGACCAACCGTCAAAATAACTGATTTGAGTTGCACTACCTGTTTTAATAAGGATTCTTGACTGCCTTTCAGGTGGCACGCCCAAAGTTGTTGCTACAACAGACTGAATAACATTTGCACCTGTTACAACGATAACTCTGTTCCCAAGATTTTTATCAACGATTTTGTGAACTGTTACATCTACTCTTTTGTTGAAATCAACAATAGACTCACCGTTTTCCGGTGTTGTTGCAATAATACTTGGAATACCATCTTCATAATGAAGATTGTATTTTTCAGCAATACTATCAAAAGTCAAACCATTCCAATCTCCCCAGTTACGAGAGTTTAATTCTTCAATAACTTCAAAGTCTTGTTTAAAAACTTTTGAAATCATTTGAGCAGACTGAATACAACGAGTTGCAGGACTTGAATAAATCTTGTCACTACGAACTCCACGTCTTTTGATATACTCACAAATATTTTTTATTTCCTCTTGCCCTTTTTCTTCCAAAGGTGGGTAGTTTTCTTGACTGCATAATCTGTAATCATCTGAATAAATTGTTGCACCATGTGCTATATATGTTATTTTACATTTTCTTTTAAGCATAATTTTAACCTCTGTATTTATGCCTATTATAACATACATATTCACGAAGTAAAACACATACCACTAAAAGGTAGTATTTATCAGTATTTCAGCCTTCTATGCCAGATATCCGTTTTGTTGATATTGAGGGAAATTATAACCAGCATTGGCTTTAGCTGTTGTTTGATTAGAGATTTGCTCCCAAGGCTTTGTTTTATACAACTGTTGAGCAAAAATATCGCCACCACTATATTTACCCGCTACGAAGGAATTGTTTAATTGTGCGTAATTACCGTAATTACCATAAGTTTGTCCTGTTTGATTATTAAATAACTGTTGAGCAAATATATCGTTACTGTATTTGCTGTTATATGGGAACTGTTGATAAGGATTGTTATTAACCATTGCTGCGAAATTTTGTGCTTGAGCAACACCACTAGGATTAATCAAAGACGCATTTGACGGTTGAATTAATCTACCTGTTTGTTGTGGGTTTGCTTGTTGAGTTTGTTGCAAATATTGTTGATATGCTTGAAGTGCTTCAGGTCTGAATGTAGCACCACCAAAAGTTCCTAATGAACCAATTTCGTTTACCATAATAAATCACCTTTAATAAATATAACCTAACCTATATTTATATAAAGTTTTTATTTCTCTCCAAATTGCCTTATTTCAACATATTCATTACAAATTGTTTACATTTATCAATTTCTTTGAACCAGTCTTGACGTTCAACCTGTTTAATTATTTGCACCGAAGAATACCATTCAGTAGTTTGAGTATTATCAAACCAACGCCAATCAGTGCAATAAGGTAATAATAAAAGTGATTTTATCCCTAATGCTCCGGCAAGATGAATACAAGCAGAGTCAACGCTTATCATTAAATCCAAATTTTTCATAGCAGAAGCAGTATCATCAAAAGAGTTAAATTCTTCTGATAAATCAATAATTTGTGGATATTTTTTGCAAGCATCAAAAATATCGTCTTTCTGAAACGAATAAAACTCAACATTATCAAGCTCTAATAAGGTTTTGAAATAATCAATATTTATTGTTCGGTTAATCGCAGTACGAATACTTAAATCTCCAGCTCTCCAACATAAACCAACTTTTAATTTATCTGTTTTAAAATATTTATCTTTAAAATACTGAACTTTTTCTTCATCAACCTTCAAATAACCGTCCGACATTGGAATATCTGTATAAGACATATTCAAATAATATGGCAAACCAACCATTAAAAGAGAGGTATCGTATTCCAAATCTGCCAAACCAGAATCATAGAATTTTATATCAGGAAAACTTCTTTGAAGAATTTTGGTAAGAGGTTTTCTCACATAAGCAATAACATTTTTGCACTTTTCTTTTAAATAAGGTAAATATCTTGAGAACTGTAGCCCATCACCTAATCCCATATCTGAATAAACTAATACGGTTGAATCTTTATTACATTCTGAATAAAAGTTTTTAAGTGTTTCTACAGTTTTTGATTTTTCTCTTTGGTTAAACCAATCAAATCCTTGTTCAAAATTCCTTTGTTGAAGATAAAAACACCCGATAGAGGCTTTTACATCTGTATCTTCAGGAAAATATTCATAAGCCTTTTTATAATTTTGTTCAGCTTCATCAAACTTGCCTACTTTTTGCAAACTTACTGCCAAATGATAATAACCGATAGGATAATTCAGCTCTATTGCTTGCCTGTAACATTCTTGGGCATATTCCTCATTATTATACAACAATTCCTGCAACAAACCTGCATGAATCCAGTTTTGAGGGTTATTAGGATACTTAGACATTATATCTGCACAAATTTCTTCTGCCTTTTTATAATTGCCGATATCCATATAATTTTGGCATAATCTGACCTTCGCTGTCTGACTTTCAGGGTGTGCGATAATATATTTTTGACAGTATGCTCCAGCAAAATTATACATCTTCAAAAATCTGAAACACTCAATAATTTTTTGGTATAAATGTTCGCCCTCTTTATCATATTTGAACATTTCTTCGCACAAAATTATAGTATCGTCATATTTTTTCAGTTGATATTTTGTAAAAATCAAAGCTGCGATTGTTGAAGGTGATTTTTTCAAATTGTACGCTTTTTCAAGGATTTTTTCAGCCTTGTTAAACAAACCTTTTTTGACATTAAAAAGTCCCCAAAAAGATAACACAGTATCGTCATTTGGGTATTCTCTTAATAATTCTGAATATATTTTTTCAGCAGAATCAAAATCTTTATTTTTTACATATTGAATAGCTTTATTTAACTTTTTGATGTTTAGCATTAT
>ULNN01004606.1_pt1 | contig 10993 bp, 10 predicted proteins | sample 1951931 | NCBI WGS metagenome assembly ULNN01 (sample SAMEA4835578, study PRJEB28245) | human gut metagenome | biome: gut microbiome; material: fecal sample | place: Denmark | collected 2008
ACCTTGAACCCTTGGGTTCGAGGAACGCTCCGGTCAAAAAAATAACACCATCCTTTTGGATGATGTTATTTTTTGATGCGGGAGATGGGACTTGAACCCACACGATCGCAATGACCACCAGATCCTTAGTCTGGCCTGTCTGCCAATTCCAGCACTCCCGCATATTCAATTACCAGTTCAAAACATGAACCTTATACATATTACTACGTTTCCATCAAAAATGCAACACCAAATTGCAACTTTTTAATATTTGTTGAGTTTTGAAGCAGATGCGCCTCATACACATCCGCTTCTCTTCTCCCTCAACCTATGAAATACAGTATTATGCAAGCTTAGCCTTTGCAACTTCTGCTAATTTTGCAAATCCCTCTGCATCAGAAACTGCTAACTCAGCAAGCATTTTTCTGTTCATGTCAACACCAGCTAACTTTAAGCCATACATAAACTTGCTATAAGATAATCCATTCATTCTTGCTGCTGCATTGATACGGGCAATCCATAAACGTCTGAACTGTCTCTTTCTCTGCTTTCTACCAGCATATGAAGAAGTCAAAGCTCTCATAACTGACTGCTTTGCTACTCTATACTGCTTTGATCTAGCTCCTCTATAACCCTTTGCGAGCTTTAATGTTCTGTTATGTCTCTTCTTTGCGCCTACGCCGCCTTTAACTCTTGCCATTTCTATTTCCTCCTAATTCAATCCATCTTAAAGATAAGGTAAAATCTTCTTCATTACCTTTTCATTTGTCTTATCCATCATTGCTGCTTTTCTAAGATCTCTCTTCTTCTTAGTAGTCTTCTTGGTTAAGATATGACGCTTGTAAGCTTTGTTTCTCTTTAATTTACCGGTTCCTGTTTTCTTAAAACGCTTAGCTGCTGCTCTGTTTGTCTTTAATTTTGGCATTTTTATTTCCTCCTTAAATGTCTGTTGTCTCTTATATAATCGGAACAAGGTTCCAGCATATAACTATTTCTTCTCAGATAAGAACATGATCATGCTTCTTCCTTCGAACTTCGCAGGTTTGTCAACCACTGCGATATCCTCTAACTGTTTTGCAAAATCATCTAAGATTCCCTTACTCTGATTCACATGTGCAAGCTCTCTACCACGGAAACGTAAAGTTACTTTGACTTTATCTCCCTTTGATAAGAACTTTCTTGCCTGATTGACTTTGGTATTCAAATCATTGGTATCAATATTCGGAGATAACCGAACTTCCTTGATATCAATTGTTTTCTGTTTCTTCTTTGCTTCTTTTTCTTTTCTTGCAAGCTCATAACGGTATTTTCCATAATCGATGATCTTACATACCGGTGGCTTTGCTGTTGGGGCAATCTTCACCAAATCTAATTCTGCTTCTCTCGCCAGCTTCATAGCATCCTTTGCTGACATAATTCCTAACTGCTCCCCATTTGATCCGATCAGACGAATCTCTCTGTCCCGAATCTGCTCATTAATCATTAACTCGCTAATGGCTTTGTACCTCCATCTCATATCATATTATTAAAAAAGAAGTGGACAGCATACCATCCACTTCTATTAGAGAACTCAATTAAATCCTTACTAATATTCAACCCGAGTCGCCTCATGCGCTAAGGTGAGAGTGGATACTCTGCTTTGTTGTCTTGTCACACGACTTGAATAGATTACCATACATTTGTATGCAAGTCAAGTAGTTTTTATGATAATTTCTATTTCCGTTCTATTCTTCTGTCGGTGGAACTGCCGGTTCAAATATATTCCGTACAACATCCTTGTCAATCTTGCTCTTCCGGTTCATTGCCTGCTTACAGAACTCATCCTGTGCTGCAATCTTTTCCAATCCACGAAGATCCTGCTTTGCATATTCCCTTCCATTCGGGAGCAAAATGTGTGCTTTTAATGTATCGGCAAGCTGTAATTTCAAGATATCAATTACTTCCTGTTTCAATGTCTCATCCTCTACCGGAAATGTGATCTCTACACGTTTGTCCAGATTACGCGGCATCCAGTCTGCACTTCCCATATATACATCTTCAAATCCATCATTATAGAAATAAAAGATTCTGGAATGTTCCAAAAAGTTACCTACGATCGATCTTACCCGGATATTCTCTGAGATACCGGGAATTCCGACTTTCAGGCAGCAGATTCCACGAATGATCAGATCAATCTGTACTCCCGCTGCACTCGCCTTATATAATGCCTCAATAATCATCGGATCGCAAAGCGAATTCATCTTTGCAACAATTCTTGCCTTCTTACCCTTCTTCGCATTGTCTGCCTCCCGGTTGATCAGCATTAAGAAACGATCCTTTAACCAGATCGGTGCAACCATTAACTTGTTCCATGCCGGTGGCTCGGAATATCCGGAAAGCATATTAAATACCGCCGTCGCATCCTCTCCAATCGCATCATTGCAGGTAAGCAGACCCATGTCTGTATATAATTTTGCCGTTACATCATTATAGTTACCGGTTCCCAGATGAACATACCTGCGAATACCGTCTTCTTCTTTACGGACTACCAGTGCAATCTTGGAATGTGTCTTCAGACCGACCAGCCCATAAATTACATGGCAGCCGGCTTTCTCCAGCATCTTCGCCCATCCGATATTATTTTCCTCATCAAACCGTGCTTTTAATTCGACTAAAACCGTAACCTGTTTTCCATTTTCAGCCGCCTTTGCAAGTGCCGCAACAATTGGCGAATTACCACTGACACGATACAACGTCTGTTTGATCGCTAATACATCCGGATCCTTTGCTGCCTGCGTAATAAAATCAATAACCGGGGTAAATTCATAATATGGATGATGCAATAAAATATCATGCTCTCTGATCTGTTCAAAAATTCCCCGTTCTTTATCCAGTCCCGGAACCGGCTGTGGAATATACTTTGGAAGACGATACTCGTCAAATCCTTCTAATCCGTATGCTTTCATTAAGAAAGTCAGATCCAGAGGTCCTTTGATCTTATACAGATAATTTTCATCCACTTTCAGTTGCTCCATCAGCTTCTTTTGAAGACGTTTGTCCATTGTATCAGCAACTTCTAACCGGATCACTTCCCCCCATTGCCGTTTCTTGATCTGTTTCTCAATCTCTTTTAACAGATCCGCCGCATCATCCTCATCAATTGTCAAATCTGCATTTCGCATAATACGATACGGATGCGCACTCAAGATTGTATAATTTAAGAATAATTTATCCAGATTCCGCTCGATCACTTCCTCTAACAAAATGATATCCGTCCCGCCTTCTTTTGTTGCCGGCACCTCAACAATCCGCGGAAGTACACTCGGAACCTGTACGGTTGCAATATCAATGACATTTTCCTTCTTCTTATCCTTGATCAATGCTCCGATATTCAATGTCTTATTCTGAATCAGTGGAAATGGTCTTGAAGAATCCACTGCCATCGGGGTAAGTACCGGATACACATCCTTCATAAAATACTCATCCACATACCGTGCCTGTTTCTCCGTCAGATCTTCATGATGCCGGATCAGATGCAAACCGCATTTTTCCAATTGTGGCAGAAGGGAACGATTCAGTGTCGTATACTGATCCGCCATGAATTCCTTTGCCTCCGGCAGAATTGCCTCTAACTGTTCTTTCGCAGTCATGCCTGCAATATCTTTTTTCGTATATCCTGCATGCACCATATCCATCAAAGAAGCGATCCGGATCATAAAAAATTCGTCCAGATTAGAAGCTGTGATACTTAAAAATTTGATCCGCTCAAACAACAATATATTTTTGTCTTTTGCTTCCGCGAGAATCCTCTTATTAAACTGGAGCCAGGAAAGTTCTCTATTCTCAAGGTATTCCGGCTTTAAATATTTACTCTTTTCCTTCATAATCAAATACTCCTTTTCTGCTTCAATACCGGTTTGATCCCGTACACAAGTTCAAAAAACTCAGCTTTGTCCGTAAACAGACCTCTCTCTAATGTAAGATCATATAACGTATCAATCGTGATCAATAACTGCTTATCCTTCACCACGATATTATACGCACTTGCTTTCTGCTTATGGGAGCGATCCATTGCATTCGCAACTCTTAAGATTGCAACCAGTTTGGCAATCGTCATATAATTACATTCGCCAATCTCCCCCTGTATCTCTCTGTAATCCGGAAACGGCAGAGAATTATATTTTACGATATTTGCAATCTCCTCGCGCTCCTTATGTGACAATCCCATAATCTCCGTCGACATGATAATTGCATAAGAATTCTCTCCTGCATTGTTCATGTTGATAAATTTACCGCAATCATGTAATGTCGCCGCAATCTCTAACTGCAATTTTTCTTTCTCTTTCAGTCCATGAATCTTCTTTGTTTTATCAAAGATCTGACATGCAATCCTTGTAACATTTACATTATGTTCTTTGTTGCACCGATACTTCTTTGCAATCAGCAATACGGAGGAGCGGATGTCATCTATAAAATCTCTTTCAAAGAAAATACGTTTCTTCTTTTCCATCTCATCCACGATAATACCGTCACACAGATCAATATTGGGTGTCCAGATCAGATCTGCCTTGGACTGCCGCAGAAAAATACCATAGATCATGGCTGCCGGCAGTAACAGCGTGGCACGTTCATAAGGAATCTTATATTCTGCTGCAAGATCAGATGGTTTCTTTTGTAATAATTTATCAAATATGATCTTTAACTGTTTCTCATCAATCTGGTCATGTATCTGCAATTCCGGCACGATCTGGATCAGATTACCGATCTCATCTCCGATTGCAATTACATTTTTGATCATTTTGTCGCCCAGATAGTAATGACGGAATGCATCAATCTCATTTGCAATGAATTCCTCCATTACACGCTCTAAATGTGCTGTATCAAAGCGTAACGTTGCCAGGCGGTCTCTGACACGCAACGCACCGATTGGAAGATTCTGTGTCGCTGTCAGTTTCCCGTTATTCATAAGTGATATCTGAATGCTTCCACCTCCGATATCCACAATTGCCGTATTCTTCTCTGCCACTTTTTCAAAATGTTCCTGTTTGACCGCAAGCCCTTTGTACATTAGAAAGCGGTGTTCCGAATTGCTTAATATCTGAACCTTGAAAGATGTCCGAAGTTTAATAAGATCCAATACCATCTGATTATTCTTTGCTTCTCTTATTGCACTCGTTGCATATGCACAATAATCCACGGTTCCATATTCTTTCATTTTTTCAGAGAAGCCGGTCAATATATCACATAATTTCTCAACCGATTCCTGTGAAATATATCCATCCGCATAGGTGTCTGAACCCAGTTCAATGATATTGCTGACATAATCCAACTGCCGATATCCCTTTTTGGCCGTAACCTCAAATATCTTCATGGTCACATCTGTCGAGCCGACATCAATTGCAGCAAATGTTTTGTATGCCATATATACATTCCTCCTGTTCTACTGTTCTGAGACAAAACATCCAAGGATTCTGAAATTCTCCGTCTCAGCCATAATGCCTTTTAAGGCATTCACTACATCAACATCACCCAAATTACCTTCAAAATCTACAAAAAAACAATATTCCCACTGTTTCCCGGATAACGGAATTGACTCAATACTTGTCATATTTACGTTATTGAAAATGAAATGAGCCAGAATATTGTATAAGGTACCACATGTATGCGGCAACGAGAATGATATACTCACCTTATTTGCCTTTTCCTCATATTCCCTTTTCTTTGATACAATTACAAATCTAGTTGTATTGTTATCCGAAACATTTAACTTTGGATTTAATACAGAAAGTCCATAAATCTGAGCTGCTCTCTGACTGGCAATTGCGACCTGCGTCTTGTCCATGTCATCATGCACTTTCTTTGCACTTAATGCGGTATTCGCCATACTGACCTGTTTCCAGTCCATCTGTTCCAAATACTCCTTCGACTGCATCAATCCCTGTGGATGGGAAAACACCGTCTTTACATCTGACAACTCCGTTCCCGGAATTCCCAACAGACATTGATTAACACAAACTTTCTGTTCCCCTACAATTGATAATGAAAAGCGATCTAACAGATCATATATTCCATTGACAAATCCGGCTGTAGAATTCTCGATCGGCAACACACCATAATCTGCCTTTCCTTCTGCCACACTCTGTGCCACTTCATGAAAATCCTTCACATTTGATCCATTAATCTTCTCGCCAAAATAGCCAACCATCGCTGTCTCGGCAAATGCACCAGGCACACCTGCATATACCACCTTCGTCTTATCTGTAATATTCAAATGAGCAATCTTGGTAAACATTTTCTCGATCACATGATCCCGATCACCGATCACCCGGTACTGGTATCTGCGTGACACGGACATGATCTGTAAAAACAACTCCTGTACACTTTTCGCATTAAATTCCGTACTCGCCATATGACCAAGCTTGTCTAATTTCTCCAATTCTCTTTGTCTGTCATATATCGGCTTACCGGTAGACATCTTATATTCCGCAACCTGTAATGCAAGATCCATTCTCTTTTCGATCAGTTCTACAATCTGCTTATCTACTTTGTCAATTTCCTCTCTGGTTACACTTAAATCCTGTATCATTTTCTTCTCCTTATATTTGAAGTATTCCGTCTAATCTTCTTGCGTTTCCAGTCTCTGAAGTAATTCCAGCACAGATGTATGCAATATCGGATGCATATAATAAGGAGCAATAGCCGCAAGCGGTTCTAACACAAATGTCCGTTTGGGTATCTCAATATGAGGAACCGTCAACCGTTTTGTATGTATGATCGCATCATCATAAAACAAAATATCAATATCCAATGTTCTCGGTCCCCAATGAACGATCCGTTCACGATGTGCCTCCTGCTCAATAGCCATCGTTGTGTCTAATAATTCTTCCGGACTCTTCAAAGTCTGAATCTTCAGTGCTCCATTCAGGAAATTATCCTGTTCAACATCTCCATACGGTTCCGTTTCTATGTAATCCGAAACTTCCGTCACCTTCGTATCTGGCAAAGCATTCAAACGATCGATCGCAAAATCCAAGTATCCTTCTTTATCACCCATATTCGACCCGATTGACAGATACACCGTATGCCATCCTCTTTCGATTCTGACTGCAACCGTATCTAAATGAACCCGAACCGGTGCCCAGGGTTTCTTCACCGTGATCTCTACTTTTTGAAGTAGATCATATGTCAACAGGAGTCCGCTCGCAATCTCTTCTGCAATCTTTTCGATCAGCATATAGCGTTCTGTTTCCACTAATTTCTTAATGAACTGGCAAACCTCACCGTAATCTAATGATTGGGTCAGGTCATCCGTCTGTCCCGCCGGTCTGGTATCTAAATAAAGTCTTGCATCGACAATAAACTTCTGTCCAAGAAATGCTTCCTCTTCAAATACGCCATGATATCCAAATATTTCCAAATTCTCAATAATAATCTGGTCCATGTATCTTCTCCTATTCTATCATAACCCTAAACGCCTGATTGTTAAATGTATGTTCTATTATTGACCATTTTATCGACATATTTAACCATATTTTAACATTCTGTAATTCTGACTGTCATCTCGCTTTCAAGATTGCCTGCGCCATCCTAAGTCCTCTCATATTCGTCTTTACATCATGTACACGGAAAACCGAACATCCCTCCATCAATCCAATAATAGAGGTTGCCAGAGTCCCTTCTTCCCGCTCCGACACAGGAAGATCCAACGTCAGACCGATCATGGATTTTCTCGACGTTCCAAGCAGGATCGGATATCCCAGCTCTTTGATGCGTCCTATATGTTTCATCACAGACAGATTCTGATCCAGATCTTTTGCAAATCCGATTCCCGGATCCAGCATGATCTTGTCTTTGGCAATTCCTGCCGCCAGTGCCAAATCAACACACTCTCTAAGATCATTCAAAACGTCCTCAACCAAATCGTTATAAACTTTTTCTCTCCGATTATGCATCAGACAACATGCAATTCCTGCATCTGCGATCACTTTTGCCATTGTTCCGTCCCATTTGAGTCCCCAGATATCATTTAATAGATCGGCTCCTGCCTCAATACCGGCTACGGCTACGTCCGATTTGTAAGTATCCAGAGACACCGGCACATCAAAACGTTGTTTCAATGCCTCGATCACCGGACATACCCTTTCTATCTCTTCCTCTGAAGAGATCTTGATATGATTCGGTCTTGTGGACTCTCCACCGACATCTAAAATAGCTGCACCTTCCTCCACCATCCGTTCTGCCTGTTGCAGTGCATGATCCAGATCGTTATATCGTCCTCCGTCCGAAAAAGAATCCGGTGTTACATTCAGGATTCCCATTACATAAAATTCATTCTCTAAGTCAAACTCTTTTGCGCCTATTCTCATTCTTCCATTCCCCTTCATAATATATATTTGATTGCATCAGCTGCATGCCTTATTCAGTATTGTACTGTCCGGTTCCGTTTGCTCTCGTTCCAATAACATTCTTGACCGGCTTTACAGGAATAGCAGCCCCGGCTTACCTTATCTGCCCGATATAGCAACTGCGAAAATGTATCATCTTCCTCATTATAATCCTTGTGCTTACAGATTGCCTGTACAATCTGTTCCACCTCTTCCTGCGAAAATCCACACTCTGATAAGATGATCTTCGCCAGCCTTCCCCCCGCTTCATGATGAGAAACCTGTCCCCGGTACTCCTCATATCTTCCGATATCATGCAACAGTGCTGTCGCATATATCATGTCCTTACGATACGGAAGATTCCGTTCCAATACCATAATGTACAGAATCCGGGCTACATCCAGACAGTGCTCCATCCCATGTCTGCAAAATATACGATCCTGTTCTGCATCTTCTATCCCGCACATTGCCTCTTTAAACAGCGGATGTGCCATAATCTGATCGATCTGTTTCATCTAATTCCTTCCTATGAGTCCCATATAGGATAAAGAACCCCAGGCAATGATCACTGCCGGCATTCCCTCCTCATTGTACTGATTCCATTTATGTTCTGCCTGCTCAACTGCATCCTTTACAGATTCACAATCCGATACCTCTTTGCAATATGGCAGAATCGCATCCCGCAGCACTGCTCCGGGCAATCCCCTTTCCGTTGGCGGAGTGATCGTAAAAACACATTCAGCCATCGGACATAATATGGCAACCATCTTCTCATATTCCTTATCTTTTAATATTCCTATTATAAAGATTAGACGTCTATTTGTAAAATGTTTTTCAATGCTTTCCCTCAGTGCTTTCACACCATCTATATTATGCGCTCCGTCCCGTATCAACAACGGTCTCGTACATACACATTCAAAACGTGCAGGCCACTTTACATTCATCAAAGCTTCCCTGTTCACATTTCCAGCCAGCAGCAGTTTGGTCTCAATCGCTGTTACCGCATTATATATCTGATAAGAACCCGGCAGGGAGATCCTGTATTCTTCTCCTTTGTAGCAGAACCTGCTGCCTTCTATCGTCTCTGATATTACACTTACATCCTGTCGCTTAACAACGCAGAATTCCGGTCTCTCCGGCATATTCTTATTACACTGTTTCCATTCTGTTTCGAGCACACTGCATACTTCCGGCACATTCGGATAACTGACAACCGGACATTCCTGTTTGATAATACCTGCTTTCTGGTATGCGATCTTCCCGATCGTGTCCCCGAGGAACTGCATATGATCCATTCCAATGGATGCAAATACGGTACATACCGGTCTTGTAACTACATTCGTTGCATCTTCCCGTCCTCCCATTCCGGTCTCCAATATCACCATATCCACATGCTCTCTTACAAAATATAAAAATGCGATCACTGTCTCTACTTCGAACACCGTCGGTATCGCAGCCGCATCTTCTCTCATCTTCAACAGCACCGGATATACCATATCAAACAATTCCGCAAATACATCTTCCGTCATCCAGACTCCATCGATCTGAAAACGTTCCAGATACCCATACAAAGTCGGCGATATATATCGTCCAACTCTTTTTCCTTCCGCCCGGTACATGCTCTCCAAAAAGGTACAGATACTTCCCTTTCCGTTCGTTCCTGCCACATGTATCACCTGTAATTGATCCTGCGGATTACCAAGTCTGTCCAACAGCTCTTTCACTGCCGTAAGACCTAAAATGCTTCCCGTCTTTCCAATATCTGCAATATGTTCCATCGCTGTCTGATATGTCATATGTCCATCCCCGATTTTCTCTATCTTAGTATGAATATCAAATTCTTTATCATCATCCATCTGCTAAATATAATACCACAACCAGCCTGTAGATTCCAGTCCTGCCGGCATTCCCTTATTTTATAAACAAAAAAAATGACGAATACAAACCGGGGTTCTCTAACCTCTCCCTTGCATTCGTCATTTTTACTATATTTGTATTTATCATTCTTCTACGGAATTACAGGAAACATGCTGTATCAATGGTGTTTCTTCACTGATCGGGAGCATTTCATATCCTTTACTCTTCAACGTATCGATCAGCAACTGTAACGATTCTACCGTTGTATGGGTAGTCTGCAGATCATGCATCAGCACGATTGAATCCCTGTTGTTCTCCACATCATTCATGATATTACTTACCAGTTGTTCCGGTGTCAGACCGGATGTGACGGCATCCCCGTTCAATGCATTCCAATCATAATAATTAATATCATGCTCATTTAAATATGCGATATAATCCTGAATCGGAAGTGGTGCCACATTGTTTGAGCTTCCACCCGGGAATCGGAAAATGTTGCTTTTTACACCAGTCACATCATATATTAACTGATTTAACTGTTCAATCTCATTTCCAAAGGATTCAACCGAAGCGTATACATCCTGATATACATGACTGTAAGAATGCATTCCGATTGTATGTCCTTCATCCACGATCCGGCGATAGTAGTCATAATATTCTTTGTCGCGTCCGATCACAAAGAATGTAGCTTTCACATTATTGGCAGCTAATACATCCAATATCTGTCCGGTATATATAGACGGTCCATCGTCAAACGTAAGATAGACACGTTTCACATCTTTTTCCGGTGTCTG
>ULNN01013416.1_pt1 | contig 10925 bp, 8 predicted proteins | sample 1951931 | NCBI WGS metagenome assembly ULNN01 (sample SAMEA4835578, study PRJEB28245) | human gut metagenome | biome: gut microbiome; material: fecal sample | place: Denmark | collected 2008
TTTACGCCTGCATCAGGCAGGAGCCGACTGTACGGTGTTATCTGCCTTGGATGAAGTAGCCTGGACTTGTAATATCCGGGGTACCGATGTGGCTTATAATCCGGTTGGTGTTGCTTATCTGTTTGTTTCCAACGAAGAGAATGTGTTGTTCATTGATCCGAAGAAAGTACCGGCCGAAGTCGCTGAACGCTTGAAGAAAGAAGGCGTTGTCTTGGCTGATTATTCCCGTTTGGCTGTTTATCTGTCTCGTTTGCCTGAACATGTACGTATTTATTTGGATACAGCCCATACGAATATCGCCATTTGCAATGCGTTGCCGAAGTCTGCCCAGATCATAGAAGGGATTTCTCCGGCAAATACGTTGAAGAGTATCAAGAATGAAACGGAAAGAAAAGGTTATCGGAACGCCGTAGTGAAGGATGGTGTTGCGCTGACTAAATTTTATTATTGGCTGGAGAAGCAGTTGGAAGCAGGTGAAAAGGTAACCGAACTGAGTGCTAGTCATAAGCTGACGGCTTTACGTGCTGAACAGCCTTTATATGTGATGGATAGTTTCGCCAGCATTTCCAGCTATGGTGCGCATGGGGCAGTGGTACATTATGCTCCGACTCCGGAAACGGATGTGGAACTGAAGCGAGAAAGCCTTTATCTGTTGGATAGTGGAGCCCAATATCTGGATGGAACAACGGATATTACCCGTACCATTGCTTTGGGAGAACCAACCGAACAGATGAAGAAAGACTTTACTCGGGCTTTGAAAGGAACCATCAGTTTGGCTAAATGTAAATTCCCGGTCGGAACAAGAGGTAGTCAGTTGGATATTCTGGCCCGCAAAGCGCTTTGGGATGCCGGTATTAATTACTTGCACGGTACAGGGCATGGTATCGGGCATTGCCTGAATGTTCATGAAGGTCCGCAAAGTATCCGGATGGAAGAAAATCCGGTTGTATTGGAACCGGGTATGGTAATGAGTGACGAACCGGCTATGTATCGTGCCGGACAATATGGAATCCGTACGGAGAATATGATTGAGATATGCGAAGACAGTGAAACAGAGTTTGGCAAATTCCTGACAATGGAAACACTGACCTTGTGTTATATCGATACTCGCCTGGTTGTTGTTCCGATGTTATCAGCCCGCGAACATGCCTGGTTGAATAAATATCATCAGACGGTATATGAGAAACTGAGTCCGTATCTGACAGGTGAAGAACGTGCTTGGTTGAAGGAAAAGACGGAAGAAATTTAAGAAGAGTTAGCCGGAGAATATAAGGTTAACTTATAACTAACGAATTTATAAACTTAGTATATATGGCATTAATTAAGTCAGTAAGAGGTTTTACTCCGAAGATCGGAAAAGATACTTTTTTAGCCGATAATGCAACCATAATCGGTGATGTTGAGATAGGTGAAGGTTGCAGTATTTGGTTTGGTACAGTTGTACGCGGTGATGTCAATTCTATTCGTATTGGTAACGGTGTGAACATCCAGGACGGTTCTGTATTGCATACATTGTATGAGAAGTCGGTTATCGAAATCGGCGATGATGTTTCCATCGGTCATAACGTTACAATTCATGGAGCCAAGATTTGTCATGGAGCATTAGTCGGCATGGGAGCAGTCGTTATGGATCATGCTGTAATCGGAGAAGGAGCTATTGTTGCTGCCGGATCTGTTGTATTGAGCAATACGATTGTGGAACCGGGAAGTATTTATGCCGGTGTTCCGGCGAAGTTCGTCAAGAAAGTAGATCCGGAACAGTCGAAGGAAATTAACCAGAAGATTGCCAAGAACTATCACATGTATTCTTCCTGGTACACGGAAGAAGACAACAAAGAACATAAATAATATGAAGAAAGAACTGATGACTTTAGGTGCGCTTTCATGGGCGCTGCTGGCTTGTACGCCACAACCACAGACAGAAGAGAAAAACGTTGATTTTTCTCCGGTAACTCCGTTGAATCCGCCGACGTATGTTTGCTACAAAGCTCCGGGCGAAATCAAGATTGACGGAAAACTCACTGAATGGGATGCTGTTCCCTGGACTTCTGATTTCACAGATATTGAAGGAGACAAACGACCGGCTCCGTTGTATCAGACTCGTGCCAAGATGGCCTATGATGAAAAAGGTATGTATTTTGCGGCTTGGATGGATGAGCCGCACGTTTGGGCTTATCAGACGGAGCATGATTGTGTGATATTCCTGGAAAACGATTTTGAGATATTCCTTGATCCGACAGGTGATACACATAATTATCTGGAATATGAAGTAAATGCTTTGGGAACAGACTGGGATTTGTATTTGAGTCAGCCTTACCGAAACCGTCCGGCAGTATTGAACGGCTGGGAATTTGCCGGTATGAAATCAGCTGTTTGGGTAGATGGTACAGTCAACAATCCGAATGATACTGATAAAGGTTGGGGCGTGGAAGTCTTCATTCCATGGGAAACTTTAAATCAGGTTATGAATGGTCATAAAGGTGCACCGAATAATGGTGATCAGTTCCGGGTAAACTTCTCTCGGGTTGAATGGACAACCGAAGTGAAAGACGGTAAATACGTGAAGATTCCAATCAAGGGTGAAGATAAGATCCGTGAATACAACTGGGTTTGGGCACCGACAGGTGTGATCAATATCCATTTGCCGGAATATTGGGCCTACGTTCAGTTCTCAGATAAAGTAGCTGGTCAGGGCGAAGATTCTTTCCAAGCAAAACCGGAAGAAGCAACGAAATGGATACTACGTCAGTTGTATTATCGTCAGAAAGAATATCAGGCAGCAACCGGAGAATTTGCAGCTACAGCTACAGCTCTGAAAGCTTCGGATATTTGTTCTGCAGAACAGGTAGCTAAAATGACTGTAGAACGGACAGCTTCTTTATTCGAAATCTCTTTGCCGGCAGCAGATGGCTCTGTATGGCGGATTAACCAAGACGGATTTGTTTGGAAGTAAATACAGAAGACGACTTACAGATAAACCGTTTTCTGTTTAATTAAAATGTATTTGGAGTTTTAATGGACAAGGTTTTTGGTGTAGCTTCACAGAAAGAAGTCACTGAAAACCTTGTCAACTATATATCTTGAATCTTTTTGGGGAAAGACCACTTGGGTATGAACGGGATGTTCAGTTTTATCCAGAGTTTTCAATTGTTTATCTCTGGTATTGTGGAAATGGAAATAAAAAGGATAGAAAAAGATGCATCGAACAAAAGATAATTTTAATTACCTGACAACAGCACCAGTACCCAAAGTGATCATGACACTGGCTGCACCAACGATTGTCAGTATGTTGGTTACGTCTTTCTACAATATAGCAGATACGTATTTTGTAGGGAAGATTAATACACAATCTACGGCAGCAGTCGGAATTGTGTTTTCAGTCATGTCTATCATACAGGCTGTCGGTTTTTTCTTTGGACATGGTTCCGGAAATTACATCTCTCGCAAGTTGGGAGCTAAAGAAGATGAAGCTGCCGGAAAGATGGCAGCAACCGGATTTTTCCTAGCATTGTCGTTGGGCTTGATTCTTATGCTTTCCGGATTGTTGTTGCTTCGCCCGCTTTCGTATGCCTTGGGTTCAACACCTACAATTTTACCTTATACCGAACGTTATTTGGGGATTATCCTGCTAGGGGCTCCGTTTATGATTGCTTCGTTGGTATTGAATAATCAAATGCGCTTTCAGGGAAATGCCGCTTATGCGATGGTGGGAATCGTTGCCGGTGCAATTACCAATGTGATTCTGGATCCGATTCTGATATTTGTCTGTGACTTGGGTATTTCCGGAGCTGCTTGGGCTACGGTGATTAGTCAGGTCTTTAGTTTTTGTCTGCTTTTCTATATGGGAAGGCGGGAAGGGAATATTCGTATCCATTATCGGAACTTTACTTTCTCATGGAGCTTTGTGAAAGAGATCATTGGTGGGGGAACACCTTCACTGGCTCGTCAGGGATTGGCTAGTGTTTCTACCATTTTCTTGAACGTTGCTGCGGGGAATTATGGAGATGCCGCTATTGCGGGGATGTCTATCGTGTCGCGAATTGGTATGTTTATCAACTCATTTCTGATAGGATTTGGTCAAGGTTTCCAACCTCTATGCGGATTTAATTATGGAGCCGGATTATATGCACGGGTACGAGAAGGCTTTTGGTTTAGTGTCAAGGTTGGTTTTATATTCCTGTTATGTTGTTCGGTTGCCGGAATGGCTTATGCAGAAGAAATCGTCGCTTTGTTCCGAAAAGGAGATCCACTGGTGATCGAAACCGGTTCTGCTGCATTACGCTGGCAGCTGATTACTTATCCGTTAGGAGCATGGATCATCTTAAGTAATATGATGTTACAGACAATACGCAAGTCAATCCGGGCAACTGTTCTTTCTTCAGCCCGGCAAGGACTATTCTTTATTCCGTTGATTATGATCTTACCTTATTATTTAGGATTGCAAGGAGTGGAAATGTGTCAGGCTGTGGCTGATATGCTCACATTCGTTTTAGCCATTCCGTTAACGGGAAGTGTTTTGCTGGAAATGAAACGGAAAGAAACCGGGCGATAAATAAACGTTTGACACGAAGAAATATGATGTGTCTGAATCGGGTATTCTTTATAAATATGTACCTTTGCAATTCAGAAAGAAAATAGATATTTATGGAAATAGCAGCTTTAGTTTCAGGCGGAGTGGACAGTTCGGTCGTGGTACATATGTTGAAAGAGGCCGGATATGATCCAACGATCTTTTATATCCGTATCGGGATGGAAGACAAAGACGGGTATATTGATTGTCCGGCTGAGGAAGATATCGAAATCACTTCGTATATTGCCAAGAAATATGGATGCCGCTTCGAACAAGTTTCATTGCATGATGAATATTGGGACAAAGTGGTAAGTTATACCATTGATTCAGTGAAGCGAGGATTGACTCCGAATCCGGATATGATGTGTAATAAGTTCATCAAATTCGGTTGCTTTGAAGAGAAATGGGGAAAAGACTTCGATAAAATAGCTACCGGTCATTATGCAACGACGACGGAAATCGATGGAAAGGTCTGGTTGTCGACAGCCAAGGATCCGGTGAAAGATCAGACTGACTTTCTGGGACAAATCACGCGGTTACAAATACAGAAGCTGATGTTCCCGATCGGGCATCTAATGAAAAGTGAGGTTCGTGCGATTGCTGAAGCTCAGAAACTGCCTAGTGCCAAACGTAAAGACAGTCAAGGTATCTGTTTCTTGGGGAAGATCAATTACAATGATTTCATCGAACGTTATCTGGGCAAGCGACCGGGAAAGATCATTGAACTGGAAACAGGCAAAGTCTTGGGTAAGCACAACGGATACTGGTTCCATACCATCGGTCAGCGAAAAGGCTTGGGATTAAGTGGTGGTCCGTGGTTTGTTATCAAGAAAGATATTCGCCGCAATATTATTTATGTATCCAATGGCTACGATCCGGAAACACAGTATGGCAAAGTGATCAACATGCAAGGCTTTGATTTTATCACCGAAGATATCTGGGGCGAATTCGACGATGCCAAGGAAATAACCTTTAAAGTACGTCATACTCCGGAATTTACCCATGGCTATATTCGTCGGATCGGAGATGTGTACCGTATCGAATCGGATGATAAGATACAAGGAATCGCTCCCGGCCAATATGGCGTGGTTTATGATAAAGACCATCATCTGTGTCTGGGTAGCGGGATGATCATTAATGATGATCAGACAGAAAAAGGTATATAAGACCTGTTATTCCTTATAAAATCGTATTTTTGTGCGTTAATAAACATCATAAAATAATAATAAGTATGCAGAAACCATCCATACCTAAAGGAACGAGAGACTTTTCGCCCGAAGAAATGGCGAAACGTAATTATATATTCAATACAATCCGTGAGGTCTATCATTTGTACGGATTTCAGCAGATTGAAACGCCGGCCATGGAAAACCTGTCAACCTTGATGGGAAAATATGGCGAAGAAGGAGACAAGTTGCTCTTCAAGATCCTGAATTCGGGTGATTGCTTCTCGGGTATTTCCTGTGAAGAACTACTGGAAAAGAATCCGGTGAAGTTTGCGGCAAAGGCTTGCGAGAAAGGTTTGCGTTATGACTTGACTGTACCGTTTGCCCGTTTTGTTGTACAGCATCGGAATGAGATTTCTTTCCCGTTCAAGCGTTATCAGATACAGCCGGTTTGGCGTGCCGATCGTCCGCAAAAAGGTCGTTATCGTGAATTTTATCAGTGTGACGGCGATGTGGTAGGTTCGGATTCCTTGATCAATGAAGTGGAACTGATCCAGATTATGGATGAAGTGTTCCATCGCTTTGGTATCCGGGTTTGTATCAAGATGAATAACCGGAAAATCCTGTCGGGAATCGCTGAAATTTTGGGTGCCGCAGATAAGATTGTTGATATCACAGTGGCTATCGACAAACTCGATAAGATCGGCTTGGAGAAGGTGAACGAGGAGTTGCGTGAAAAAGGCCTTTCGGAAGAAGCCATCAATAAACTGCAACCGGTGATTATGTTGAGCGGAACAAACCGGGAAAAGATTGCGTCTCTGAAGAATGTCCTGGCTGCCTCTGAGACTGGATTGAAGGGTATTGCCGAAATGGAATTCATCTTGGATCGGATTGAGAAATTGGCTTTGCGTGCCGAATTGGAATTGGACTTGACGTTGGCTCGCGGTTTGAATTATTATACCGGTGCTATCTTCGAAGTGAAGGCGTTGGATGTGCAGATCGGAAGCATCACCGGTGGCGGTCGCTATGATAACCTGACAGGTGTGTTCGGAATGGAAGGTGTTTCAGGAGTAGGTATTTCTTTTGGTGCCGATCGTATCTTCGATGTTTTGAACCAGTTGGATTTGTATCCGAAAGATGCTTTGCAGACAACACAACTTCTGTTCGTTAATTTCGGAGAAAAAGAAGAAGCCTATCTGTTGCCTTTAGTGGCTCAGGTTCGGGCTGCCGGTATCCGTACCGAATTATATCCGGAGTCGGCCAAGATGAAGAAGCAGATGGGTTATGCCGATACGAAAAAAATTCCGTATGTGGCTATCGTCGGCGAAACCGAGATGGCAGAAGGCAAAATCAATGTCAAGAATATGATCACTGGCGAGCAGCAGTTGCTTACTGTGGATGAGTTGATAGCTCTTTTTTAAGGGATAGAAACGATAGAAAATGAAAAAAGCAGGACCATGTTCCTGCTTTTTCCGTTGGGTTATCATTGTTCTTTTATTCGTATTCCGGATAGAACGGTTAGGCATTGGTGCCGCTATCAGAAGTAGAACTCTCGTCCGTCTTCTTTGTTTTCGGGGTCAATTCCTGTTCCTTGTAGTGTTTGATCTGGGCGTTCAGTTCATCGATTAGTTGTCCGTATTCGTTGGCATTCACTTCATCGACGATCGCCAGGGCGTTGATCTTCTTGATGATCTTGTTGTAGATTTCGTCCGTTTCGCTGCGGGCTGTCAGTACGGCGGCCTTCATTTTTCCGGCGCTTTGGGCATCACGGGCTTGTAGGTTGGTGTCTACCGTTGTGTTGCCGGTTTTCATCATCGTGACGAACGGCGTCAGGCCCAAAGAGGTGACCTGCGAGGTATAAGTCGTCTCCAAGTCTTCAATGAAATTCTTCATCGCACCCGTCTGTTTGACCAGCGACATCTGGGGCGAGAGTTTGTAGTCCGACAAATGTTGGTTCAATTTTTTGGCTGCTTCGTATTGCTCGCCGCTTTTCAAGAACAAGAATCCTTTTACTACTTGGGCATATCCGCTCAACCCGTTGTCGCGTTGGTTGTCGCCCGCCTCGATCACTTCGGTCAGGTCACTTTTCCTCGATTGTACCAGTACATCGTTTTCATTGTCCAGTTTTTCTTTGAAAATCGGCAGTTCCGTCTTCAGTTTCTCACCCATAAGGAGCAACGAATTCAGATTTTTATATACAGCATCCATGTAATTGAAATGTGCATAATTGGAAAGTTTTCCCAGTGAAATAGTGTCAACTTGTTTTTCCATCTTTGTTTGAATTATAAAGTTAAACAATAAAAATGTCGAAAATGAACTTTTTTCCTTGTTGCAAAATCTTTGCAGAGGCTCATCAGAGTTTTTTTCATGTTGCAAAATCTTCGCTGAGGCTCATCGGCGTTTTTTCTGTAGAGAAAAATCTTCGCTGAGGCTCATCGGCATTTTTTCCGTGCTGCAAAACCTTCGCTGAGGCTCATTGGCATTTTTTCCGTGCTGCAAAATCTTCGCTGAGGCTCATTGGCGTTTTTTCCGCGTTGCAAAACCTTCGCTGAGGCTCATCGGAAATCCGGAAGCAAAACAAAGATCGCTCACGCCGATAAAAGTATAATAAAAAGTGGAAAAGAAGAAGGCTTTGGGAATGTTTTTTGAGGGAGAAGTTGAAATCTAAATATTCCATATTCACAGGTAGCCTTTTTTCACCATCTTTCTTGTAAGTTCAAAATTTCCTTGATAACTTGCCTCAGTATTTTTATAAACCGCATTGTTTCGCTGTAAATTTAGAGAGGCTCTTATGAATAGATTACAATTGAATGTTTTTTCACCACTTGATAGCAAAGAGAAAATAGATAGATTTCTGAAATATCTTTTGACTTTGAAATCAAAGGATCGATATAGATTTAAAGACTGTATAACTCTTCTAAAATCTGACTTATTACAAAGATATTTTTGGGAAAAGGCTAAAGAATATTCGATCTTTTCAAACGAAGAGTTAGTCGAAAGTGAATTTTTCTCAAAAAAAGAAATACAACAAGTTGCTAGACAAAATAAAGAATATATAGCAAAAGGTGTAAAAGCTTCTGAGTTTAATATGGGAGATGGTTTTATTACTTATAATGGATATCGTTTAGAGTCTCGATCAATTAAAAAATTCTCAAAGCCGATTCGTTCTAAAATAGATCATTCATTCATATTGGTCAAAAATTATACAAAGAACAATAGTTTTTTGTTTGAACCTATTAGTGATTTGATGTTTTTATTGTCAGAATGTAGAAGAATATCGAAAAAAATTCGCGAACAAAAATTAGAAAAAAGAGAATATAAAAAAGTATTAGCTCAGATAAAGAAAAATTGGTCTTTGGATAGTATAGAGAAAGTTGATGATTTTATAAAGCATCTATTACTCATAAAAAAAGAAGAACGATTACGTAGTTTTGATACTTGGCTTTTCTATAACTATTTAGAACTAATTCCTTATTCTGTTTTATCGTATTTTTTTGATCGAATATTAGGCAAGGCGACTTTTATTGAGGATCGTAAGATTATTTCAAAGATAATCAAACGGCATTTAGATAGAAGGAAAAGTTTTGATGTCATTGTAACTGACTTAATATCTAAGTTTTCTGATTTAGAAGATGCTGAATCCCAAATTCACAAGAGAATTTCTGTTAAAGTTAAAGCTTCAAATTTGGAGGATACTGAATTACAAATTCACAAGAAGATTTTAGCTGAAATAAAAGCTTCTGATCTCAAAATCGAAAAAGGTATAATCAGGTATGGAGAATATTCATTAAAATCAGTAAGAATAAATGCAATCTCTAAAAAGATTCTTTCTAAAATAGATCATTTATTTAAATTGAAAGTAATTGATGCCGAGAACCGAAGTTTTATTTTTGAGCCAGCAAATGATTTATCTTTTTTGTTAGCTGAGGGTGAAAGAATCCGAGAACAAAAAAGAGAAAGTAAAGAAAATGAGATTCCCTCTGAACACCAATTCCCTGCTTCAGGTGAATTTGAATTGCCGTGGTGTTATGTCGAATTTAAAGATCGTATATTATATTTATCACATCCCAATCAAGATCAAGCTGTTTCTCCATACTTCCGTAGCCACTTTAGCATATTAAAATCTTTCAGGGACATACTTCCTTATATAGAAAAGAAATGTCCGCCTTTTCATGTCATCGCACAAGATAACACCATCATAAATGTCTCTAACTTCTATACTTTTGAGGAACTCATACCACAATTCAACGAATACATTAAATTAAATGATGAAGAAATTGAACTGGAAGAAGGAATAGAAAGTAAGCCAAGAATGTCATTCTCAATATCCGATTTCAGAAAACTTATCAGTAAAGAAAAATCTAAATATCTTCATTTGTTGAGTGAGATTCATATAGAAACACGTCCGGTATTTTACATCCTCGAGAACATAGTTCACGAATCAAATCTATTTAAGGGCGAAGAACATGGATATTTATTTACGATTCGTGAAAATGATAACCATTCATTGATCGTTTATGAGAATGTTGTAGATGAGTCTCGGTCCAGTATTAGATTTTGCGTAGAACGTTCTCAATATAATTTCGCTATTGATGCAATAAGACGTTTTTGGGCAAGTGATGTAAAGAATAAACGACAAAAATTATTAAATGACCAAATTTCGTTTAATAATAAATCTATATTAACTTGGGATCGTATTTTTCATGATGGAACATGGGAATGTTATATGAAAATGACTGTGCTTTATGGCTTTTAACTTGTTTATTGATATTAATCTCATAAATATGAAAACACATACATTACTTGGTTCAATTATTTTGGTAGGTGGTTTGCTTTCTTGCCAGGGCAAACCCCAGTTAGAATGGGTCGCTTCTACAGAAACGGCTTGTTGGCAAACGGAGGAACCGCTTCCGGTGGCAGAGGCGAGTGTGGAACCTTTGGTCTCGATCAAGACAACCGATGTACAACAGCAGATCGAAGGCTTCGGGGCCTGTTTCAATGAGTTGGGCTGGATGTCGTTGAATAAACTCGAACCGGCCGATCGGGAAAGGGTACTCGAAGAATTGTTTTATCCCAACTTCGGGGCCAACTTCACCATCGCTCGTATGCCGGTAGGCGCCAACGATTTCTCACGCGACTGGTATTCGTATGATGAACAGGCGGGCGATTTTGCCATGGAGTCGTTTACG
>ULNN01005220.1_pt1 | contig 10871 bp, 9 predicted proteins | sample 1951931 | NCBI WGS metagenome assembly ULNN01 (sample SAMEA4835578, study PRJEB28245) | human gut metagenome | biome: gut microbiome; material: fecal sample | place: Denmark | collected 2008
GCAAGACGAGCAGGACAACACTACGATGGCTCCGTTTCAAATCTTTGATTTGTCAGGAGTAAAAATATACATTGGATAATAAAGAAAAACAACGCCGACTCAAAACAGTCACTAAATTCAACCCAAAACTCGTGAACTCGCTACGCTCAAACAGCACGAGTTTTAGCACTGTTTCATTAAGTGACTGTAATCTATTTTTTAGCCCCTCTATTGATTAGAGGGGTAGGGGGAGTGAAGAAAAATGTGTAAGTCAATTTGTCAGGCACAGCCTGACCTACGATTACTAAGTTATTAAGTAAATAAGAAAATATTACTTTGCGTCATCTTGAGCGTAAGCGAAAAATCTCTTGCAAGCCGTAGTTGCTTCGCACTCTGAATGTCGATTTTTATTTTAGTCATTCCGTACTTGATACGGAATCTGTCAATGTTGAGTTCTTAATAACTTAGTTACTTATTAACCTATTAACTTATTAACTACTCTTGAACAATAAAATTTTTTTGTGTTATGATGATAACACAAGGGATTAATTATGGAACGTGAAGAAGTACTAAATGGTAAAATCGGCTTAAGACTTGTTATTGCAGCAAAGCTAACAAGAACTTATGCAATCCAAAAGTTTTATGCTGAAAAATACGAGATTACTCCTGAACAATTTACTATTCTTGCAACACTTATAGAACATGATGGTTTGTATCAACGACAAATTGGTGCAATAACACTTAAAGACAGACCCAATATAACAAGATTAACAAGAATCCTTGAAGGTATGGGATTAATCACAAAACAACAAGATTCTAACAAGAGAAAAGTTTATAAAATTTTCATTACTGAAAAAGGTCGTCAAATGTATGAAAAAGTTTTACCTACAGTAATTGACCTTTGGGGTGCAAGTATTGACGGAATTCCCGCAGAAGAAGTTAATGCCTGCCTTCAAACTCTTCATAAAATCAAATCAAACCTTGAAGAACTTGTAAATATTCAAATTTAGAGGTAGAAGTATGACAGACAAAAAAGATATTGATAAAGATAAAGAAAAAGAACAAAATAAAAAACAAGAAGAAACCAATACATCAGAAGATAGACCTGAACTTTCTAAAAAAAGAGTTTTTGTACCGACAATACTCGCAATTTGTATGATAATTACAGGTATTGTTGTAGCTATTCATTCAACCTTCTTCCAGTCAACTGATGACGCATTTGTAGAAGGTAGATTGATATCTGTAGCACCTCGTGTTGCAGGACCTGTTGTTAATCTTTTGGTAGATGATAATTATGATGTAAAACAAGGTCAACTTTTATTAGAAATTGATCCTAACGATTATGAAACAAAACTCCATTCAACAGAAGCAAAACTTGCTGAAGCGAAGGCTCAATTAAAGGTTTCTCAAAAAGAAGTTGAAGTAGGAAGTTCTGATTTAAGCCAATCTTATGAAGATATAACTTCAACCAAATCAAAACTTGATTTTGCTCAAAAGGATTATAAAAGATATTCTGATATGCACAGAGCCGGAATTGCATCAAAACAAGAATATGATAACAGTAAAACACATTTAACAGTTGCAAAAGCAAACTATAAAGGCGCAAACGACAAATCAAAAGCTTTAAAATCTGCACTTGAATCTCATCAAGCTAAAACCGAAGCTGTATCTGCAGAGATTCAAAGACTGGAAGCAGAAGTAGAACAAGCAAAACTTGACCTGTCTTATACAAAAATATATGCACCACAATCAGGTAGAGTTTCTGCAAGAAGTGTAGAAAAAGGTAACTATGTTCAAGTCGGACAACCTCTAATGCAAATTGTTCCTGAAAAAGTTTGGGTAGTCGCTAATTTTAAAGAAATACAATTAACTAATATGAAAGCTGGTCAACCGGTAAAAATAAAAATTGATACCTATCCTGGTAAAAAATTTAAAGGACACATAGAAAGTATCCAACGAGCAACAGGTGCTAAATCTAGCTTATTCCCACCTGAAAATGCCGTAGGTAGTTATGTAAAAATTGTTCAACGTGTTCCTGTCAAAATAGTTTTTGATGAGGATATTACAAACTACAATATAGTTCCCGGCATGTCTGTTGTTCCGAAGGTTCAAGTTAAAGGATTTAAAAACGGGGCTAACAAGTAATGTCAGAAACCGTTCAAGCAAAAAAATTTAACCCTTATATTATTGCACTTGTTGTTTTATTACCTGGGTTTTTATCTCTTGCAGCTAGTTCTGCAACAAATGTTTGCCAGCCTAATATTGCCGGATATTTTGGCGCAACTCAATATGAAGCAAACTCTGTTGTTACAGGATATATTATTGCGGCAGGGATTATGTTACCAATTACAACATATTTGAGTAATTTGTTTGGACAAAAAAAATACTTGATATACTGTATTATCGTTTTTACATTAGGTTGTCTTTTCTGCATAATGGCAACGGATTTACACCTTTTGATTATTGCAAGGCTTATTCAAGGGGCTGGTAGTGGAAGTATTTTACCGATATGTCCAGACGTTTTGCTTGATACTTTCCCTCCTGAAAAACGAGGTGTTGCAATGGGCTTGTTTGGTGTCGCTGCAATGTTTTCACCTCTTGCTGGTCCTTATTTTGGAGGATATCTTACTGATAATTGGTCTTGGCAATGGGTATTTATTATAAATATTCCCCTATGTATAATTTCAGTAATATTAATCAAATTTATTTTACCTGACAACAAACCTATACCAAAAGAACAACGCAAACCTTTTGATATGCTTGGATTTATTTCTATTGCAATGGCAATGGGTTGTTTACAAATAGTTCTAGATAAAGGTGAACAGTTTAACTGGTTTGATACAACTTGGATATGTTGGCTTGCCGGAATTAGTGTATTTAGTTTTGTTTTTTTCTATGTGTGGGAATTGGAATGCGATTCACCAATTATTGATATAAGAGTATTTAAAGATAGGAATTTTCTATACGGAACGGCAATAAGTTCTGTTATTAACATAATGTTGTATGCAACATTATTATTAGTTCCGATGTTTGTTCAAGCTCTTTTAGGATACAGCCCTTCAATGGCCGGTTTTTCAATGTTTCCACGAGCAGTTGTTTGTTTGATAGGTTTAATTGTATTTGGAGAATTATCAAGATACATAGAACCAAGAATTTTAACCACTATAGGATTTATTATTATGGGTGGTTCTGTTTTTTGGATGAGCCAATTAAGTACAACTGCATCATTAAGAGCTATAGTTATTCCTAATATAATTCTTTGTATCGGTGTCGCTGCGGCATTTGTTCCTATTACTGCATTGGCTTTTTTAACCTTACCTTCATCAAAAAGTGTTGATGCTGCATCTCTACACGCATTCTTTAAAAATGTTGTTACAGCAATGTCAACTGCTATGTCATCAACATTTGTTACCAGAGTTTCACAAGTTTACCAAAACTATTTGGTTGAACACTTGAGTTGGCACAATCCCATGTTTAGAATACATTTAGCAAATTTACAACATAAATTTGTTAAATACTATGCCCCTGTTTATGCTGCGAAAAAGGCAAACGGTGCTTTATATCGTGAAATGCTACATCAATGCAAATTATGTGCGTTCTATGATGTGTTTTTGCTTTTAGCATTTTTATCGTTTATGGTTATACCACTAATTTATTTGCTCAAGACAAGCAAAATGTTAGAAAATCAAAAGCCTAAAGAGATTTAAGAAAATTTATTACATTGTTCATAGCATTTGCTCTATGAGAGATTGTGTTCTTCTTTTCTTCACTCATTTCTGCGATTGTGCAATCGTATCCGTCAGGTTGGAATATAGGGTCATAGCCAAACCCATTCACACCTTTGGCTTCTTTGATGATTTGTCCTTTACATTCACCTGTTGTTTGATAAATTTGTTCACCCTTCTCGTTTATAAGCGTCATACAACAAACAAACTTAGCTTTTCGGTTTTCTTTTCCTTCAAGCTCTCGCAAAACTCTCTCGATTTTAGCAGCTTGAGTTCCTGCATAACGAGCAGAGTATAACCCTGGAGCACCATTAAGAGCATCTATACATAGACCTGAATCATCAGCAAGCGATATCGTATGAGAAACTCTATAAGCTTCAATAGCTTTTTTGTATGAATTTTCTTCAAATGTAGAGCCGTCCTCAATCGGATTAAACCCTTCTGCCGGCAAAACAAATTCTATACCCGAATCTTTAGCTATATCATTAACTTCTTCAAGTTTATGAGGATTTCCTGTTGCAAATACTATCTTTTTCATAGAAGTAATTATATAACAATGTTAATCAATTATGAATAGTAAAATTAAATCGGATTAAGATTATTAAGAAATATTGCAAAATAGGCTCAAATCATGTCATGGCTTGAGTTTTTCGTTGACTTTTTAAAACAAATCCTTAAAAAAATAATGAGTAACTAACACAAATGAAGGATTTGTTATGTATATCATTAATTTTATTAGAATTTTATCCGATTACTATAAAAAGTGTAAACGAGTTTAACTAAATGAGTGAGGTAAAATATGTTATCAAATGGAACAGGATTTTATCCAAGGTATGATTTGCAAGGGCGAATTCAGCATACCAAAATGGATCCGGGGTTTGGCAATATGCCAAGTGCAAGAATCGGCAGAGTAGAAACTCCTGAAACAACAGATTTCAAATCAGTAATGTCAGGTTTAGTCGAAAAATTCAACTCAGATTTGAATGCTCCGGACGGTATGTTAAAAGATGTTATGGCAGGAAATGACGATGTTGATATCCATGATGTTATGACTGCAATGGCAAAAGCTGAAATAAATGTGAATGTTGCAACACAATTTACAGGTAAAATCATACAAACATATGATAAAATTATGCAACTTCAAGTATAGTATAGTATAGTAACAGAGTAGTGTGTACCAAACTAAATAATAGCGTTAGGGTGTTATCAATATGGATTTTAAGCAGTTATTACAAGATAAAAAAGTTTTAATCGGAATTGCAGTTGCAGCTGTAGTCCTTGTGGCTCTATTGGTTACCGTAGCTATTGTTTCTACCTCAAACAAAAGTGCTGGTGGCAAAGTTGTTCAAGAAAAGGTTATTAAAGACCCTCTAGACTTGTTGACAACTGATAATCTTGGTAAAGCTATAGAAATCCAAGCCCTACTAGCTCGAGAAGGTATCACTGCCAACAGAAAACTTGATGGTACAAAATCAACAATATTCTTAAAAGATTACACACAAACTCAAAGAGATAGAGCCCTTTTAGCTATTGTAAAAAGTGGTTTGATGGATCAAAATGTCGGACTTGAAATGTTTGACAAAGGTGATTTTACATCAACCAAAGAGGACAAAAGAATTCGTTTAGTTAGAGCGATTGACGGTGAGTTGGCAAGATTAATCCGTAAAATTCCACCAATTCAAAATGCGTCAGTTTTCGTTTCTATTCCTGAACAAACAATGTTCTCATCAACACAAAAACCTGTTACTGCAACAGTTCAACTTGATATGCCATCAGGTGAAAAACTTGATAATTTCAAGGTGAAAGCGATTACAAACTTACTTATCGGTTCAGTATCAGGTTTGACTCCGGAAAACTTATCTATTACCGATACGAACGGTAATGTTTATAACAATATTCTTGATGCAACTTCTCAAGATGAAGAAAAACTTCATGAAAAAGATAAATATATGTTGCAAAAGGTTAATACTCAGTTGGATAGATTGGTTGGTAAAGGTAACTATACAGCAACTGTTAGTACATTCTTGAAACAATCACCTACAGAAAAATTCACAACTTGGTATGATCCAAACCAAAAAGCATCAATATCAGAACAAACCTTCTCAGAAGGTTTGGGTGACCAAACAAACGATAGCAGTAAAAATACTAACGCAGTTAGTGTATATCTTCCAAACGGTTTGCCTGGTGGTGGTGCAAACTCTAACCAAAACAGAAATTATTCAAGAACTGCAAAAGAAACTCAATACGGTGTTTCTAAAATTCAAACAAACGAATATATGAACCCTGGAGTTATAGAAGATATTTCTATTGCAGTAACTATGGATAAGGCTGCATTACCACCTGATTTGACAATAGATGATTTGAAAGAGCTTGTTGCTCATTCAGCAAGTCCAAAAGCAAGACCTGAAAATGTTTCTATTGTATTTAATGATTCAAACGATCCTTATCTTGCATCAGATAATCCGGAAAAACTTCCAAAACCTGATGAAACAGGCAACCCATGGTGGTTAGCAATAGCAATGGTTGCTGCAAGTTTATTCTTGGGTCACAGAGCAGTAACTCAAAGATTAAAGAAAATGAGAGAAAAACAAGAAGTTGAAATGGAAGCTCTAAGAGGTAAAACAGTAGAACAAGAACAACAATTAAGAGATGTTGGACAAAAAGCAGATGCACTTGTTCAACAACAACAACAGTTGCAACGTAGTATGATTGAACAACAAGAACAAACACAACTACAAATTCAACAATCAAGAATGCCTGTTGATTACACACCTCTTAAAAACGCTCTTGCAGAAATCAAATCAGAATTTGATATGGCTGATGAAGATTTTGCAGGTGAAAAGATTAAAAGTTGGATAGAACAAGGCTAAGTATAATTTAGCCTGTTCCAAAGAGGACAATATAAGTTAGAAAAGGGAAATGTATAAATGCCAATAGAAGGGTTTGATTATAAAGAGTTCGCAGAGATGATGTCCTCTCAAGCAGGGGAATTGATTCCAAAAGAATTTAACGACATGCAAAAAAACTATGTTGTTAAAACTCTTTCTAATTTCACGCTTTTAGCTGGTGAAGCTATTGCTAATGATGAGGCATTAGGGTTCAATGCTGACCAAGCGATATTTGTAACTCAAATTATTGCCGAATGGGCATTCCACAAATCTATAGACCTTGTTCATTCGGGAATTTTGCCAGAACATTGGGACGGCATTATGCAAAAAATAGCCTTCACGATATTTGAAGTTGCTAAACAGGCTATCAAAAAAAATGTTCCTCAAGACCAAATTTTACAGTTAATAGAACACCATGTAAACAAGTCTTATAAAGATGCGATAGACAACTTGGAAAAAAGAGGGGTTATATCTGCTGAAATATCTCAGAAGGCGATGAACCAGTCAAATATTGATGATATGGCAGCACAAGCTGCTCAAGCAGAAGCTGAACAAAAAGCAGCAATAGAGGCAGCTGCACAACAAGATACTGCTCAACCACAACAACCTGTGGCTCAAGCACCTGTTCCAACTCAAACAGCGTTGCCTGCAAAACCTATGGAAAAGGCTTTGAAATTGATGTCTGTGGCTCTTGTGTTAAAAATCTTGCCTCAAGATAGAGTAGATGCAATATTAGAAAAATTTGCGCCTCAAGATGTTGAAACAATACAAACTTATATGAAGGTCGAAAACTTAGAAGCCGGACTTGATATGAGTTACACCCTAAAATGTCTTGAGAATATAAAAGAATTTTTACCAAGACGCAAAAGTCCTAGCCAAGAATCTATAATCAGGCAGTTAAATAAGATCTTTGATACTCACCCACTGGACGAGGTAGAAAAATTATTTAAGTCAGAGCGTCCGTTCTTAAAACGATTTATTGCAAAGGCTTATGAGGGCGATTATTATCCGATTCCGACAAGAGTTGCAGGAATTGTTGTCCAATATGTCAAAGATAGTGTACAATAAATATTATGATTATAAAAAAGAATAGTTTTCAGAAAAAATTAGCAGCCAGAGAAGCGCAACAGAGGGCAGAGGAGGAAGCCCAAAAGGTCGCTGAAGCTCAAGCTGTTCAAACTCCTGAAGAACATTCAGAAGAAGATATTGAACAAGCAGTTTTTGATATAGATAACATTGATTTTACACAAAGAGAAGAACGTCGAACCGGAAACAGAAGACGTGGTTACAGAAGAATTGATGACAGAAACTTGATTTCAAGAGCTCAAGAAGAAGCTATCCAAATAAAAGATGCAGCTTATCAAGAAGGATATAATCAAGGACTTGAAAAGGCGAAAGCTGATTTAGTTGCCCTCAAATCAAATATTGGTGCGTTTATGAGTGCCGAGAAAAAAGTGTTTGATGCTATTGCGCCTGATATTATAGAGATTAGTCTTGATATTGCTCGTAAAATCATTAAACATGAAGTTCAAATAGATCCACAGATTGTAATTGATACAGTTATGGATATACTAAAAAATATACCTAAAAACGAACCACAAATAACAATAAAAGTTAATACAACTCAGGCTCAATATGTCAAAGATACATTGCCAGAACAATTAACTTTGTTAGGTGTAGAATCTAAATTAAGCATAGTTGCTGATGATAATATAACAGAAGGCAGTTGTGTAGTGCAAACAAATAATGGTGTAGTCGATGCCAGTATTGATGCACAAATTGATATTATACAAAAGGCATTGAAAGGGTCTTAATGGCAGCAGAAGCAGAACATAAACCGATAAGTGAAATATTTCTTGCTTGCTTTGTACTAACATTGATACTTATTTTGTTAGTAGAGATGCCTTCGTGGGTTATCAATTTTTCAATCAGTTTGAATATAACCTTGGGTATCGTGCTTTTGATGATATCTCTGTATGTACAAAAACCGTTAGAATTGGCAGCGTTCCCGTCAATTATTCTTTTGGGTACGATGTTCCGTCTGGTACTTTCTATTGCTTCAACCCGTTTGATTTTGGCAAAGGGTGAGGCAGGTGAAGTTATCCACGCATTCGGTACATTCGTAACTGGTGGTAACATGGTTGTAGGTGGTGTAATCTTCTTGATTATTACTGTTGTACAGTTTATGGTTATCACAAAAGGTGCTGAACGTATTGCTGAAGTTTCTGCCAGATTCGCCTTAGATGCGATGCCCGGTAAACAAATGACTATTGATGCCGATTTTAACGCAGGTTTGATATCACCTGAAGAAGCCGTAAAAAAACGTGAGGACTTACAAAGAGAATCAAGTTTGTTCGGGTCTATGGACGGTGCTATGAAGTTCGTAAAAGGTGATACTATGGCAGGTATCATCATCGTTATTATTAACATCGTTGGAGGTTTGTTAATTGGTTGTTTGATGAACCAAATGCCACCTGCCGATGCTGTTTCTAAATATACAATTTTAACAATTGGTGACGGTTTGGCATCTCAAGTTCCATCACTATTGATGTCTATTGCAGCTGGTATCGTAATGACTCGTGCTTCAGCTGCCAGTGCTTCTTTGGGTGCTGATTTAACAGAACAGATTATGAACAAACCTTATTCATTGTTCTTTGCTGCGATGTTCTTGTTCTTAATTGCAATAACATCACCGATGACTGGTTTACCGTTTATTCCGTTCTTGATGTTCTCTATCGGTTTGGCTGTCGCAGGCTTCTCAGTATTAATTAATGCCGATGTCCAATCTCAATTAGGACAATTAGAAAATGTACGACAAAATATGCAAGATTTGGTAAACCCAAACAAAATGTACGAGCGTTTGGGTGTAGATGTATTGAGTTTACAAGTTGGTGCAGGTTTGCTAGTTATTGCTGACCCGGATCAAGAAGGTCAATTACTTGCTAAGATTGCTGCGTTGCGTCAACGTGTAACCGATGAATTAGGTTACATTTTGCCAAACATTCGTATTATGGATTCATCTGCACTTGAAGCAAATGAATACATGATTTCTATTCGTGGTAATACTGTTGCAACAGGTTATGTATATCCTGGCAAGTATATGGTCATTGCTGATCAATGGGATGCTGTTAAAAAATCTGTTCCTGATGATGCAATCATTGCAGTTGACCCTACTTATCAAACACAGGCTTATTGGGTTAATTCAGAAGATGCACAATCAGCAAGCAATGTTACTGCCGTTGATGCAACAGATGTTCTTGTTACTCACTTACAAGAATGTGTTCGTAAACACGTAGACGAAGTTATGACCAAGACAGATGTCCTTAAACTTATGGAGCTTGTTCGTTCTCAAGACCCTACATTGGTTAACGACCTTGTTCCTGCAATCATTTCTACATCAGACTTGCGTAAGATTTTTGTAAACTTAATCAGAGAAAAAGTTTCTATCAAGGATATAATATTTGTCTTTGAACGACTTTGTGACTATGCAAGATTTTCTAAAGAACCTGATATTTTGTCAGAACGTTTGAGAGCAGCGTTAGGACGACAAATTTGTTTAACAAATGTTCAAGATGATAATGTGTTGTATGCCTTAACACTTTCTCCTGAATGGGAAAAAATTCTTGATGATAGTTGTCAAAGAACAGAATTGGGTACAATGTTCTTGTTAAATCCAATGCAGGTACAAGATTTGATTGAGTCAACTGCGATGACTTTGATGAGAGCTCACCAAAATATTGGTAAACAACCTGTTATTCTATGTTCTCCTAGAATCAGATTACCGTTGTTCCAGCTTTTGGAACGACATATTCCGACCATTGTTGTAATTTCTTATTCTGAATTGATTACGGATATCAAGGTTGAAGCTGTTGATACTATTGGCGAAGGGGCAGCATAATAAATGCTAAAAAAGTTTTTATTGTTTTTGATAAAGATTTATCAAAAAATATCCTCTTTAACACCTTCAAGATGCCGTTTTTATCCGACTTGTTCAGAGTATATGAAACAAGCAATTATAAAATATGGAATATTAAAAGGGAGTTGGTTAGGTATAAAACGGATTTGTCGTTGCCACCCGTTGAATGAAGGTGGCTATGACCCTGTACCTTGAGCTTTGAAAGTTAATAAGAAACTTAACTCTTATTCACTTCTTAAAAGTGATTCCAACCTAAAAGGTTGCCGATAATGGCAACCTTTGGTATTTGTGGGTAAATTATAATTTGAGTTTTCTTGCTAATTTTGTTTAACTTACTTAACTTAATTATGAGAACAATTTGAA
>ULNN01026578.1_pt1 | contig 10663 bp, 8 predicted proteins | sample 1951931 | NCBI WGS metagenome assembly ULNN01 (sample SAMEA4835578, study PRJEB28245) | human gut metagenome | biome: gut microbiome; material: fecal sample | place: Denmark | collected 2008
CCTATCGGGAAAATCAATTACGCTTTAACCGTATCGTCAAGCGTAACCGGCTTCGGGTTGACGTTCGCGACTACGCTTCTCATTTGCTTCGTCGAGAACAAAAACGCCGCGACTACCACGTCGATAGCAAGATCTACGAGTACGAAAGAGTTGTAGGCGAAACTGTAACAAACGGGCGACATGTGCCAATCGTTGCCCCATACGCCGAATACGAAATATCCGCTTAATACGTGCGAAATATATCTGAACACGCAGGCGATCGTCATACCCGCGATAATTTCGGCAATCATGTTTCCTTTAAGGAATTTGAATTTTTTAGCAATGCCCGCAAGACCGATAGACGCAAACGCTATGGGATAATCGAGCAAAATCTGCATCCATTCGTAAACCTGCGGATTCTGAATGAACTGTAACACGCCGTAAATAAGTCCCGCGAAAACGCCCTTTCTCGCTCCGAACATATAGGAATAAACCATAAGCGGAAGCATACTTGCAAGAGTTATCGAACCGCCCATAGGAAGCGAGAAAAACTTAACGTAAGAAAGCGCGAAAGAAAGCGCGATACAAACGCCCGCGTAAGCGAGATTTCTCGACGCGCTCGCCGTTCCTTCGTCTTTGCCGAATATAAACGCCAAAGCGATTATCGCGACGACGAGCAAAGCGGAAAGTATATAGTACGCCGTTTTATGTAAAGGTTCTACAACGTTTTCGGTGTAAGACTTGGAATATCTTATCGATACGACAAGCGCGATTGCATACGCCGTTACTACCGCAAAAGCGATATAAACGAAATATTTGTACGCTTTGGGCGCAAACTTTTTCAGGATAACGCCCGCCGCAACCAGCAACAAAAGCGTTGCGAAGAATCCGACGAAAAGCCAGAACGCGCCGTCGATTTCGCCCTTATATTTAAGTCTTTTGAGTTGAAAGAACAAAATAACCGTTATAAGCGAAACGGCAAAGCCGACTATCGCGCCGATTTCTGTCTGTTTGCACTCTTTCGTAAGGTCTTTTTTACCTTTAAGCGCGAAAAAGGCGATTAAAGCAATGACGAGCGCGACCGCAAACACGGCGCAGACTATAAGCGAAAACTCCTGCGCGGCGGCTATCAATAACTTGTATTGATTTTTGAGTTTTGTGTAATCGCCCGTATCGTTTCCTTCTTCGTCTAAAACTATGACCGCTTCTTTATAAGCGTTGCTTTTCGCAAGCGGTAAAAACACCGCGAACGCCGCGACTACTACGATCACCCCGACGACTACGCCGAGCGAAAAACGCATGGCGACCGCAAAATTCGCTCTGTTTTTCATCGTGGTAAGCGCAACGCCTGCCGCCAGAACGAGCAGAATTGCGACCGAGAACCATACGGCGAGCGTTCCTACGCCCTGATACATAGTATCGAACGCCGCCTTACCTACTTTTAACAATTCGTTAAAATCTTTCATAAATAACTCCTTTGATTATTTATCGTTTTGTGCTTGTAATATCTTTATAACGTCATTGCGAGCCCCTTTACGGGGCGTGGCAATCCCCGCAATAATGGGCGGAGCGGCTTGTATAGACGGACATACTCCAATCTTCGGGATTGCTTCACTGCGTTCGCAATGACGTACTTTACCATGCCTCCCTATCGGGGAAGCAAATAAAAAACCCCTCTACACGAATAACGCATAAAGGGGCGAAACGCCAAAAAACTCATTCCCCAGTCAAGCATTACCTTGTCGGGTTCAACGGGTATAATCTCAGCCGTAGCGATGACGCGCAGGCACCCCAAGCGATTAAATTCGGATATAGTATATTCTTATTCTTTCGATTTGTCAACGATTTTGATTAAAATTTATTCCTGCTTGCGTTTCACCCCGTTATTGCGTCAATGCCGTACTTTATCTTGCCTTCCCCATCGGGGAAGGTGGCAACAAGCGTAGCGCAGTTGACGGAAGAGGTCAAACAACGAAATTTTTATATATACGCTTATAGTATAAAACTCTCGTACATGACCTCTATCGGCACTCCGTGCCACTTTCCCCGATAGGGAAAGCATTGCCCTACACCGTCTTTGAGAGGGAGCATAGCGACCGCGGCAACCTTAGGCAGGGTCGCCCCCATTTGTCGCTTCGCGACATTTTCCCCGTTTCAGCGGGGACATTTACCCCGCAATAATGGGCGGAGCGGCTTATATGCCGGACAAAAAACTGCGGGGGAAGAGAAATTTCTCTTCCCCCGCAGCAAACGTCAAAAATAATAAAAATTATTTTAAGATTAGTTTAATAATTACGCCTTTACAACCGTATACCAGACGTCGCCGTTTGTTTTGGTTTCGCTGACGACTTTATAGCCTTCGGCTACGAAGTTGCCGCCGAGATTGTCATCGCCCTTGGACGGATCGTAGTTTACGAACGTTCCGCCTTTAACGGTGATCGTTCCGTTAGTCGAATTATTTTTATTGAGAACGTAATACTTACCGTTATACTTGTAATCGGTATAGAAGAATCCGCCTTCGATTACCACGTCACCGCCGATACTATAAATGACAGAGTTTCCATAACTGTTTGCGTCGCCGCCTACGGTAAAAGTACCGTCTTTAATTACGACAGTTCCGCCTACCGCTGCGACACAAACGTTGTTGCCGCCTTCGCCGCCGTTGTACGTACCGCCTTCGATCGTAACCGTTCCCGAAGTCGCTTTTACGGCAATACCGTCTGCCGCGCCTACCGCAATACTTTCGTTAAGAACGTGGTCTTTACCGTCGCTGAAAGTCTTTCCTTGGGCATCTTTGGCAACGACGGTATACCAAACGTCGCCGTTCGTCTGCCTCGTAGAAACAACGGTATAACCGTCGGCTACGAAATTAGTGTTCGCGCCTTCCGCCTGACAATTAGCGGGGTTGAAGTTTACGAACGTTCCGCCCGTTACGATTATCTTCGCCGTACCGTTTTTACGATTGTCGTCGTAGCAGTTAAGCACGAATTCGTCTGCCTTGCTTGCGTCGGAATATTTCTGCTGTACCGAATAGAAACCGCCTTTTATGTAAGCCGTTCCTTCATATACGTAAACGGCGTGAACGTTACCGATAAACGTACCGTCTTCGATTACGAGTTCCGAACCGTCCTGTACGTCAACCGCAAAGCAGTCGTTTTCTTTAGCCTTGAAAGTTCCGTTACCTTTCACCGTTAGCGCGGCTCCGCCTTGCGCCGAAACGAGCGACCATGCTCCGGTGCCTTCGTTCCAGATGTCGACGGTGTTTGCAACGGTTTTGCCGTTCGCGTTAATAGTCGCTTTACTTCCGTTGACTTTTATTTCTTTCGAGGGTTCAAGATCTGCGGAAATAGTAAGGTCGCCCGTCAAAACGACGTCTTCACCTTGGCTTATAAAATTAAGCACGTCCGAAACGGGAAGGACCACATATAACGTATCTTCACTATCTTCGTCTTTCATAGAAACAACGGTGTAACCGTCTGCTACGAAGTTGGTGTGTTTGCCTTCCGCTGTATTGTCGGCAGGGTTGAAGTTTTTGAAAATTCCGCCTTTAACGATAATCTTCGCGGTTCCGTTCTTATATGCGGCATCGACGCAGTTAAGCAGGAAGTTATAACCGTAAGGTTCGCCGAACGCCTCGACGGCAAAGATTCCGCCGTTTATCGTAAGTTCGCCCTCTTGTACCTGAACGGCAGTGCCGCCGCCGTAATAATTACCGCCGTTTATTGTAAGTTTCGCCCCTTTACGAACGTTTATGCCGTAACCGCCGTTTTTACCGGTATCGATACCGCCGTTTGCGTTTGCATTGACGGTCGTATCGGCGTCAACGATAAGCGCGCAGAAATTATTGCTGTTGTTCCCCATATGATCGGGGGTCTTTATCATTGCGTTAAGATTTAGCGTCGTAGGCTCTTTTATCGACAATCTGCTTGCTACGGTGTCGGGAGCCTTGGTGATAACTACGTCTTTGTCGAGAACGGCGTTTTCACCGGAAATAGCCTTTTCAAGCACTCTCACGTCTTCGGTAGTGTTGACCGCAAGCGTGTTTTCCGGCACTTCGGGGAAATCTTCTACCGAAGCGTTGCCTTGTACCGCTTCTACTTTATAAGTTAACTTACAAGCAGTGTTGTTGCAGGTCGCCCCTTCGGGAAGACTGATGACTACGGGAATATCGGCTATCTGTTGTTCCGCTTCGAGAAGAGCGTACTTCGTGCCGGAAGTATAACCGTAGAATTTTTTGCCGTCCAAAGTAATATCGAGCGAAGAAAACAATCCGTTATCTTCAACCAAAGACATAACCATACGATACTTTATGGCTACGTTACTGCCGTTTACTACTTTAACCTTGAATTTTACCGTATCCTTCGGCAAAACGTTACTGAGCGTAACGGTATGGGCTCCTTCGTCAAACGTAGCGTCGCCGCTGAAGAGTCTACCGTTTACCGTTTCGCCGTTTTCGTCTACGTAAGACTTCTGAATATCGACGACGGAAGCCGTAACTTCGACGTTACCCGAAGTAACGGCGATATTTACGCTGCTGCTCGAAGTGAACAACGCGAACGTCGCGCCCGCAGCAAGACTTGCGCACATTATTATGGCGAGTATAGCCGTAATAATTACGCTTCTTTTTGCATTTTTCATTATTTATTCTCCTTTTTATACCAAGGGCGAAATGCCCTCTTCAAAAAAATCAAAATATATTGTTTGTTTTTATGACTGTATATTTGACATGTTGAGCGTTAGCGAAACATCTCCAGGGAGGGCAAAACCTACGGACTTTATTTTACCGTAATATTTGCTCCGCGGCAATTCACCTTTCCAGGAGATTCTTCGCCAGAGGCTCAGAATGACAGTTTTATCATTCTTCCGACAAATCTTTCATTTCGGGGTTCATCGAATTTATCAACTCGAATTTTCTTTCCCTTCGCCAACCTTTCAAGGTCTTTTCGGCTGCCAACGCGTCTTTTACGTTATTAAATACTTCGTAATAAACGCACTTTTCTACGTTATATTTTTGCGTAAACCCTTTTACCGCATGATTTTTATGTTCCGAAACCCTTCTTTCTAAATCATTTGTTACTCCGACGTATAAAACGGAATTACTTTTATTTGTCATTATATAAACGTAATACATAGTTTTATGGTCATCCTGAACGTAGTGAAGGATCTCCCGGAAGGGCAAAACCTACGGACTTTATTTTACCGTAATATTTGCCCCGCGGAAATTCACCTTTCCAGGAGATTCTTCGCCAAAGGCTCAGAATGACACGTGTATATACAATAATGTCACGTTGAGTGTAAACGAAATATCTCCCGGAAGGGCAAGCGATCAAACGCGATTACGTAATTACGCCTTTACGACCGTATACCAAACGTCGCCGTTCGTCTGCCTCGTAGAAACAACTTTATAACCGTCGGCTACGAAATTGCCGCCGAGATTGTCGTCGCCCTTGGACGGATCGTAGTTTACGAACGTTCCGCCATAAATCACAATATTCGCTTTTCCTTCCGCACCGCTTTTATTGTACAAGTTAAGCAAACATCTATACGGATCGGCTCCGTCTTCTTTCTGTTGAATATCGAAGAAACCGCCCTTTATAATTGCCGTTCCTTCATATACGTAAAGCACGCTGAGATTGCCTATGAACTTACCGCCATCGATTACGAGGGTCGAACCATCGCAAACGTCAAAAACAAAACTATCACCATCTTTCGCCTTGAAAGTTCCGTCCCCTTTAACGGTTACAGTTGCTCCGTTTCTGGCGGAAACGAGCGACCATGCTCCGTTGTCTTCGTTCCAAAGGTTAACGGTATTAGTAACCATTTTGCCATTCGCATCGATAGTAACGTCGCCGCCGGCAACCGCTAAAACTTCGTCAATGGTAACGCCTTCGGTCAATTTAAGGTAGAGTTTTCCGTCTGCCGCAACGTTCTTGATAGCGTTCTGAACTTCTTCAACCGTAGTCGCAACCGTAACTGCGCCGTTGTTGAACACCGTTAGACCGTCCTTCGACATTACGGGCGTTCCGTCTTTATACGTAAGTTTATGACCGTTACAATCAATTATAACATTTTTACCGAACGCAAAATTAAGTGGAATATTTGCATAATCTGCGCCGACTAAAACTACGTTGTTGTTTAACTTCGCTTCGTCCTTGATATATGCACTCTTAACTATTTTTGCTATAGTCCAATCATCCTCGCCTTCACCGATTACGGCTTTGCCATAACCTGCGCCGACGTGATCGTTGCTATATACAATATACCAATATCCGCTCTTTTCAACGTGGTATCCCTTTGCAACCTCAACTTCGCCGGGGTTATCGGTCAAGGGGTTAAAGTTATAGAATCTGCCGCCTTTAACGATTATCTTCGCATTGCTGCCGTCTTTGCAGTTAAGCGTCCACTTCGGAGTCTTGCATTTGAACTTACCGCCGTTGATTTCGATAACCGCATTGTCATCGGCGTAAATCATATCGTACTGATCGTCGGTACCGGTAATTTCCTGAGAGAAATAACCGCCGTTGATAATAACTTTCGAATTGCCGGAAGCCCATACCGCAACGGCGCCATGGTCTTTTTCAACCGCCTTAACGTCCGCTTCTACAGTTATCTGCGCATTTCTTTCCGCCTGAACAGCACCCCAACGTCCGTTTCCGTAAACGGATTCGGTAACGATCGTAGATCCGGAAGAAGACGATATGCTGTCAACAGGATATTCGGTTGCGTTCGTCTGAGCAGCAGTCAAAGTTATAGACATATTCTTAACTTCGAGATTCTGATACTCGTTCTTCGCGTTTTCATTCATCTCGCCGAAAATTTCGACTTCTTTGTCTTCGTTAGCCGCAAGAATTTCGTTTTCCAAAATAGCGCCGCCGACGGAAACCGCTTTTTCTTCGCCGCCGTCAACCTTAACGCGGAAAGTCAAAACGTCAAGCAATAACGAATCCGACATACCGTTGAATTCGAGTTTATATTTAAGTTTCAGGTTACCTTTGTTCACAACCTGAAGTTTGGGAAGTTTGAACTTGTAACCGGGAGCCCAAAGACCGTTGTCTTCGTCTTCCGCATCGGTACGGATAAACGAAAGCGTCTTGCCGTTTGCGTCAACCCATTGTTCGTTTTCTTCGTCCCACATATTAAGGCCGACCTTCAACGTACCCGAAACGATTTTGTTTACGCTTATTTTTGCCGAATCGGTGAACCACGCGTAAGTGCCGCCGATCATAAGGCTGAAGCAAAGAGCGATAGTAAGTATCGCCGAAACGATTACGTTTCTTTTTGCATTTTTCATTATCTCTTTTTCTCCTTTTGAGATTTTACCGTAATTATACCGTCGTTTCGGCGGGAACGTATTGTTCAGCCATGACTATGAGGTCGAACGTAACTTCTTTGCCCTGCGTGGCGTTGCCCGCAAGAGAGTTAAACACGATTTTAACTGTAAACTTTTCTTCCGTAGCGTTCTTTTGGACCAACTTGTCGGAAACTATTATTTTGCCGTTTTCGATTTTACAATCCGATAACTTCGTACCTTCTGCCGCGCCGTTTACGTAAACCGTCAATTGTTCGGCAAACGCGAGATTTTCGGCGGTAGTAGCGGAGTCGAGTTCTATCGCAACCCGATAATTGAACGCAACGGTGCCTTTGTTGATAACGTGCATTTCGACTTCGTACCACGAACCCGGCGCGATTTTTTCGTCGCCTATACCGAAAACGTTTTCACTCGTCGCAGCGGAAAAATCTCTGGCTGTGGCATCTTCGGTTTTCGTCGGCATACCGGTAGCAGCGTCCGGAACGGATTTAACGAGTTTAGTACGCGTAAGTCCGAGTTCGAGCGTACCTGCCTGCAAGTGGTTGGTAACTTCTACGTTGTCTGAAAACAACGCGTACGTTCCCACAACCCCAATCGACACCGAAAGCATTATCGTTAACGCCGCCGAAAGCAATGCTCTTAACTTTTTCACGTTAAGTTCCTCCTTTCTTGTTTTTTACTCCTCTTCGGTCGACTCCGTGGCTCTTTTCTGCCTGCGGCGAAGTTTTGCCTGTTCTTTCTTATAAGCGCGCTCTTCTTCGATCGCGTTTATCGCTATCTGCATACTGTCTTTAACGGCGGAAAGCGTCGCATCGTCTACGACTTTTATCGTCGCGGGGGCTTGCTTGACTTCCACCTTGTTTTCGCTTACGTAGTTCTTGAACGCAAGGTTAGGAATTACGAGTTCGCAAATGACGGTTTCGCGTTTGATTTTAAGTCTTACCAAACGGTTTTTACCTACTTTGTACTCCTCGTAGTTTGCATTCTTATAACGCTTGCTGCCCTCTACCGTGTTGGCGAAACGAACGATCTCGTCGTAATACCCCTTGAACTCGGGGGTAAGTTCGAGATACTTCTCGTCGAGAGTCTTCGTGCCGGTCGCGAAATTGACGACGCCGTCGTCTTCCGCCTCTTCGGCAACTTCTTCCGTAACAGCCGTTTCTTCGGTTGCGGGTTCTTCTTTGGCGGGTTCTTCCTTCGGTTCTTCAACCTCGGGTTCTTCCGTCTGTTGCGGCGCAGGCGCGGGCTGGTATACGACTACGGGCGTTGCCGTGGCGGCTTCGCTCGCATTTTTCTTTGCGCGTTCTTCGGTAACGATATCTCTCGTAACGACGACGACGCAAAAAATGCCGATTATCAGTACGACTGCAATGAAACAAATCATCAATACGTACATTTTCTTGTCCTCCCGTATTTATTACAACGTTTTTGTTTTTGTCTTTTCTTTGTCATGTTGATCGTGGGCGAAACGTCGCCCGGAAAGGCAACGCCGTCGGACTTTATTTTACCGTCATATACACTCCGCGGTAATCACCCTTCCGGGAGATTCTTCGCTTCGCTCAGAATGACAGTAGAAAGTCGGAGATTCTTCGGTAAAGCCTCAGAATGACAGTACGTTTTACTCCGTCTGTTCTTCTTTCCGGTCAGCCGATTCTTCGGGGGCGGCGGCGTTCTGCAAAGCCGCGAGTTGTCGTTTTAACTCTTCGATCTCGTCGTCTTTGTGCGCCTGTTCTTCTTTACGTTTGTTCTTTTTGTCCTCGCCCAGAACTTTCGTTATTCTGAGAATCTGAAAAACTATAATCACCAAACACGGAATTATAATAAAGCAAATTATTCCGACTCGCAACTTAAGCACATACACGCAAAGCCCCAGCAGATAACTCTGCCCCGTAACCTTTCCTATTATATAAGTAGTGGTTGCGGGAGTGTCAACTTCGGTATCTATAACCTGCTCGGCGGGCTCGTTGTCTTTGCTCGATTTATAATCGCCTTTAAGCGTTATTATGTACCCGTTGCCGGTTTCCTTTTTTTCTATCTTGATAACCCGGTGAGTTATTATCTTGCTGTCGCCGTCGTAATTGTCTTTATTCGCCGCGCTTTCTCTGTTATACTGGAAAGTAAGCACGTCGCCGACTTTAAGCGTTTTATACCACTCTTTTATTTTTTCAACATCAGTAGGGGCGGTCTTGATAAACACGCACGACTTGACTTTTATGCTCTTTACCTTGTACTTGCTTACGTCGGTATAGGCGCATTTTTCCATCGACCCCGATTGCACGAAACGGAGTTGGTAGCCGAAAATCGAAGAAGCATCTTTATCTTGGCTCTTCTTTGCATTGATGGTAACCACTATCGTAAACAACGCGAGCAGCAAAACCGCCACCACGACTACGTCTAAAACGATATTCGCAACCTTCTTTGCGATCGTTACGCCGCTTTTCGGCGATTTCGCAACGTTTTCAACTTCTTTCTGCCCTTCTTCTTCCATTTCACTTAAACCCTTACAGTTTATTTGACTTCTTCCACCGTCTTGCTCGTAATCTTCAGCACGAAATCGGCAGTCGCGCCCATATATTCGTTATCGCGGTCGCCCGCCGTCGGTCTGAATTCGAAAATAATCTTAATCTTGCCGACATTTTTGCCAAGTTCGAAATTTTTGCCGTAAACGTCTTTGAGAAGTTCCGTCTTTTCGGTCGCGCCGTATAGTATGGTCACGTATACGACTTCCGCCAGTCTACCTTTGCCTTTTGTAAATTCAAGGTTCACGTCGAGATCCCCCGCCGGAACGATTTCGTAACTTCTTTTTTCGGTAGGATTAAAATCGTTGAAATTGACGGAATACTTTTTGACGCCCGCGCGATCGACGGCCGTTTCCGCGTTCAACGAGTGTACGGCAGGCGTTTCGGACTTGTTTTTCCGATAAGCAACGATACCTATGGTAACGCCTATCATAGACATAGCCACGCAAGCGACGATCAGCAGCGACATTACTTTTTTAGTCATATTCTCGTTTCTCCTTAGCCATTAGAGATTTGAACTAATGGCTAACCGTATTGATATTTTTCAACCGTACGCCCGCCCCGTAACGGCGCCGACGTATGATTTTATGCCCGTTAAGCACGCAATATTTATCAATATTTATACTTCTAGTATATTGCGCGTATATTTTAACACTTCGTTTCACGCGTATCAAGGGTTTTTAAGCGGTTTTTGTCCGCATTTTCACAATACGCATACGATTTTTTCGTTCCATTCCACATTATTTCTCCAATATTTTTCTTAAAAAATCGTATTTTCGGAAATTTTTACGGATTTTTTAAGCGTAACGAAAAAAGCCGCAACGGTTGCGACTTTTTAACGCAAAAAGCGATAATC
>ULNN01013631.1_pt1 | contig 10581 bp, 13 predicted proteins | sample 1951931 | NCBI WGS metagenome assembly ULNN01 (sample SAMEA4835578, study PRJEB28245) | human gut metagenome | biome: gut microbiome; material: fecal sample | place: Denmark | collected 2008
TGCTGATAATCGGACTTCATTATTCAATAGAATTTGTTGCAACCTTCTTGATGCTAAATACTTTCTGTATGCTAGCAATATCCAAGTTAAAATTCTCAAGAAGATTTGATTTAATACTAACAGGTCTAAAGATATCTCTTGCAGGAGCTTTTATTGTTGCGACAATATATTTCTTAGAAAAATTCTTGATAGATGTTGATAACGCATTTATCTTGAGAGATGTATTTTTAATCGCTTTAAACGGCTTCCTAAGTGGTGTAATTGCACTTGGTACATTACCGATACTGGAAAGCTCATTTGGAATAATTACTCCTTACGGACTTGCAGAATTAGCAGACCATAATCAGCCATTATTAAAAAGACTTCAATTTGAAGCTCCAGGGACTTATCACCATAGTTTGATGGTTTCAAATTTAGCTGAGGCTGCTGCAGAAGCTATTGGAGCAAATCCGATATTAGCAAGGGTTGGTTCTTTTTATCATGATATAGGGAAATTAAAGCGCCCGTTGTTCTTCGTTGAAAACCAATCATATTTCGGGATTGAAAATCCTCATACAAAACTTAATCCAAGATTGAGTAAAATGGTAATTACAGCTCATCCTAAAGACGGTGTAGAATTAGCAAAAGAATATCATTTGCCACAAGTTATTTCAAACTTTATATTGCAACACCATGGTGAAGGCTTGGCTAGTTATTTTTACAATAAAGCTATTGCAGAGGAAGGTTCTGAAAATGTAAAAGAAGAACAATTCAGATATACAGGTCCAAAACCTAATATGAAGGAAACTGCAATTTTAATGATTGCTGATGCTGTTGAATCTGCTGTTAGAGCATTAAAAACTCCAACAAACGATGAAATAGAAGAAATTATTTCAAAAATCATTAAAGATAGATTAGATGACGGGCAGTTATCAGATGCACCATTAACCTTAAAAGATTTGAAGGTTATATCAACAACCTTCAATAGAATCTTAAGAGGTATGCAACACCAAAGAATTAAATATCATCAAGACATGGTAAATGAACTTGATAAAAATAGCAAACCTGCGTCTCAAACTACAGCGTTTGACAAAGATTTTGAAGCAAAGATAAAACAGTTGGAACAAAACAAGAATGAAAACCAAGGAAATTAACATTTTTACAGAGAATATTTATCCTGATTGGGAAATTGACGAACTGAAGGTAATTTCTGTTGGTCGAAAAATTGTCCGATACTTTCTTGAACATTTATTGACAACCTCTTGTTTAGAGGGGTTTGATTTTGAAACTTTGACTTTTGACATTTTGTTCTGTGACAGTGAAAAAACACATCAAATAAACAAAGATTACAGAGATAAGGATTATCCTGCTGATATCATTACCTTTGCGATTTTTGCAGATGATGATGCAAAGTTTATACTTGATGAAGATATAAACTTGGGTGAAATAATTTTGGCTTTGGATAAGGTTAAGGAAGAAGCAGTAAAACATAATGTCAGTGATGAATATGAATTATATTTTTTGATTGCTCATGGTATTCTGCATTTGTTAGGATTTGACCATCAGACAGAAGAAGATTATAATTTTGTAGTATCTGAACAAAAGAAGGCATTAGAATATGCTCTGGGTGAAAAAGAATGACAAAGTTTAAATCACAAGGTTTTAGTAACACTTTTAAGAATGCAAGAAAAGGTTTCAGACTTGTAGTAAAGAGTGAACGCAATTTAAGGGTTCATTTGGTAGTAGCTTCATTGGTAATAGCTATGGGCTTCGTGTTTCAATTTACCGGAGTAGAGTTTTGTATTGCCTTGATTGCTATTGCAAATGTTATTGTTGCCGAGATGTTAAATACAGCAATCGAGTTTGCACTGGATTCAATCTATCACAACAAGTACAGCAAAATGGTAGGTATGGCGAAAGATATATCTGCAGGTGCTGTTATGTTTGCGACTTTTATTAGTGCAATTATAGGGTTTATATTGTTTGGAAAAGCTGCTTTTGATTTATTCTTAGTTTCAACTTTGTAAACTTTTGTGACAAAAATAATAAAAAAGCTAAAGATATTTATAAAAGTATCCGTATATAGAACTATCGGAATTAGGAAACAGACAAAGGATAAGGAACTACTAATGCAGATAGTGACTCAGGATTAATACTTTTTATAGCCCATTTCAACAACAACTCAAAAAGGGGCTATATTTTACTGCAAAAAACAAATTCAAACTATCGGGTAATTTCGGTGGACGCCGACTATTGCCTAAAATATGTAAGATTCAAAAATATAATTTTTCCCTATAATTACTATATGGCACCATTTGGTGCCTTTTTATTTACCTTTGTTTTCTCTGTGTTTATTGATAAAAAATTGGCGCATTTCTTCTGAAATTCCGACATTCTGAATCATCATGTTATAGCGCTTCACATTACCTATATTTGTTGCTTCGTTTAGTAAATCACGATTCTCTTCGTGTATAAGTTTTGTGTTGTCACCGGTTTGAATAGAATCATCTTCGCCGTCAATTTTTGATATAATCATATCTATATCGTGGTCAGTAAGTACTGAATACTGTTGACCGATTTGTCGAACTTCAACTCCTGCAGGAAGTTTGTATAACCATTGAATAGAATATTTATCGTTTTTAGATAAAGAGATTATGCCATATTTATGTGGCGTAAACATAATATCCGTATCATACGGGCTATGCCCCAAGCCTATGGAGTGTCCTATTTCGTGCAAAATAGTATGATAAACTTCATCTTCCGAATTGTATTGTTGATGAATAAGTCCGTCTGTCAGTCCGATAGAAACCTCTGCACCATATAATCTTTTACTGTTATCATAATTAAAAGTACAATGACCTAATGCACTTCTGTCAACTCGTTTCCAATCTACATTTATTTGTGACTCAAGAAGTGTTGAAACTAGGTTAAACTGTACAAGCCCGTTACTTGCATCTTCCCATTCTTCTAAAGCTCTAATGACCATTTTTCGATAAACAAAATCTTCTCCTTGTTTAGAATAAAATTTCATAGGTGCAATATAGACATTAAGAGGCATTCTTGCCCACTTTAAAAGAAATCCGTTTTTTACACTTTCGTTAAGATATGTTTTGAGTTTCATAATATTTATTGTATAATAAAAAATACTCGAGGAGGTAATATATTATGAACATGATGCAAATGATGCAACAAGCGCAAAATATACAAAAGAAATTAAAATCAGTTCAATCTGAACTTGCGTCGGCAGAGATTTCAGGTGAAGCTGCAGGTGGTGCAGTAAAAGTTGTTTGTGACGGACAAGGCAAATTCAAATCTATCAAACTTTCAAAAGATTTATTAAATCCTGAAAATCCTCAAGCTGTAGATGATGACACTTTAGAAACTCTTGAAGATTTAATCACAACAGCAATTTTGCAAACAAGTGAAAAAGCTTCAAAAGAAATGGAAAGTAAATTAAGAGCCGTAACAGGTGGTATAAGCATTCCGGGTCTTTGCTAATATGATTTATCCAAAGGCAATAGCAGCATTAATAGAACAATTCCAAAAATTGCCTTCTATAGGTCCTAAATCTGCCCAAAGAATGGCTTTTCATATCTTAAAAATGCCGATGTCAGATGTTCAAAAATTCGCAGAGGCACTTTTGTCAGCGAAAGAACAAACTCAAACATGCGAAATTTGTTACAATCTTTCATCTTCAAGTCCTTGTGAAATTTGTTCTTCAACTTCACGAGACAGAAGTGTTATTTGTGTCGTTGCAGAAACAAAGGATTTGATAGCTATTGAAAAAACTAATGAATACAAAGGCTTGTATCATGTTTTGCAAGGCCTGATTTCACCAATGGACGGTATTGGCGCAGAAGATATCAGGATTAAAGAACTTTTGAACAGATTAACTGATGAGAGGGTTCGTGAGGTTATTCTTGCACTTTCTCCTTCTGTTGAGGGTGAGGCTACAAGTTTATATCTGACAAAACTTGTAAAACCTTTCGGAATAAAGATTTCTCGTATTGCTTTTGGTTTGCCAGTTGGCGCCGATTTGGAATATGCAGACGAGGTAACATTGGCAAAGGCTATAGAAGGTCGCAGAGAATTATAAGAATCGGTTAATTGTATATTCACAAATCTGTGATTCGGTGATAATCTTTTATTATGTCTGATGATATTATTTTAGAAATCAAAAATTTGAATGTGGATTATATTTCCTCGGCTCTTGGTAAAAAAAAGACTGTTAGAGCTGTTAATAATCTATCATTAGATATAAAAAGGGGCGAAATCCTTGCAATCGCAGGAGAATCGGGCTGTGGTAAATCAACCCTTTCAAAAGCTATTATTCGCCTTGTAGAGCCAATTTCCGGTGAAATTATATATAACGGGAGAAATGTATATGACTTAAAAGGGGCAAATTTAAAAGAGTTTAGAGAAAATGTCCAAATGATTTTCCAAAACCCTTATGCAAGTTTAAACCCTAAAATGAAAATACGAGATATTCTCTCTGAACCTTTGATAATAAATCGTAAATTATCAAAATCAGAAATTGATAAAATCCTTAAACTAAAAATACAACAAGTCGGATTATCGGATAAGTATTTGGAATTTTATCCTCATGAGTTCTCAGGGGGACAGCGCCAAAGAATTGCAATCGCCAGAGCTTTGGTTTTAAGTCCTGAATTTGTAATTGCAGATGAGCCAGTCAGCGCTTTAGATGCCAGTATTCAGGCTCAAATTATCAATTTGATAAAGGATTTGAAAACTGAATATCAAATGACAATGATGTTTATCTCTCATGATTTGAATGTTATCAGATATATTGCAGACAGGGTTGGGATTATGTATTTGGGAGAATTGGTAGAAATCGGTACAAGAGATGAAATCTTTAACAGTCCTAAACACCCTTATACTAAATTGTTATTAGATTCAATTCCTAATATTAACAAGAAGCCTGATTCCGTAAATTTATCTGAGTTACCTATAGAACTGCCAAAGGGTTGCAAGTTCTATTCAAGATGTCCAAACCAAGAATGTTATTGTAAGACAGAAAAACCTCACTACAAGCAGCTTTCACCAACTCATAAAGTTTTGTGTAAATAGCAACAAACTTGTAATAAACATTAAAGATAATCCTTAAAATGCCGTTATACAAAGTGTAAAAGTTGTTTAGTTACATGTTTTCGCGAACCACTAGACAACACAAGTATAGGAAAGAAAAATGGGATTATCGTCATCACAAGCAAGATTGCTTTCTTTAACAGGAAGAATGCATGACATAGAGTATAAGGCTCAACATCTCGAAGCACAAAAGCTACAGATGGCGAATGAATCTGCGCATGTTTATAAAGAATATGAGAATGCTCTTAATGCTACCAAAATACAAGTAAAACAAATGTCTGCAGATGGTTCTTCAAATTTTATTGATGCAACTTATCAAAATCTTTTGGATAGTGATTATTTATCGAATTCTCAAGTACAAATGAAATTTGGGGTAAAAATGGTAAATATACAGAAGCAAAATACGAAGCTGATATGAGAAAAATTGATGCTAAAGATAAAAAGTTTGATACTGATTTAGCTGCAATGGAGCAAGAAAGAAACGCTATCAAAACCGAAATGGAAACATTAAAAACCGTAGCCAAAGATAATGTTGACAGAACATTTAGATTGTTTAGTTAGATAAGCTGTAAATTCAAGTTACATCTCATAACATTCGCCTTTGTTCAGAACTCTGTCATCTCGCCAATAGCTGTTATAAGTTCTGGCATTTCTGATTATTTTTACCCAAGTATAATAGTTTTGTTTGAAATGTTCTCTGCTTCTATCAATATATTGAATAGTCATTAAGCCTTCAGCAGCTTTGGTTGTTCTCAAAATTTCACCTTGCGCAGCAATTCCATTGTAGTTTGCAGTACCTCTGACAGCTATAGAATCTACAGAAGAATATTTTAAGTATTTATATTTGCCAGTAGGGTTTTGTCTTTGTAATTGCGCAGTAATACGGTCTGAAAGCTGATGAGCATAAAAGGTACTGTCTTTATAAGAATGGACAATAACTGTTTGCTTCCAATTTTTATATGATTGTCCTGACGGCACATATTGCAATATAGCTTCGGTTCCTATGTTTTGATAATATGCCACATCCCATTTAGTACCTTTTGGAAAATCAATAATAATGGTTTCGTACGCAAAAGATATTAATTGTATAAAACAATATATAATTAAACTAAATAAAAGGACTTTTTTCATCACTCATAACCACATCTATACCTAATATTTCTTTAAACCTATCTAAGATTAATATTTCACTTTCAAAATGACCAATATCAAAAACGACTTTTTCTGTTTCTACGGCTGTATGATATTTCACATCACCTGTTACAAAACAATCGTAATCTCCACAATCTATAAATTCTGAACCTGAGCCAGCACAAAAACCAATTTTTGATACGGTTTCTGTTCCGTTATTATTTATTAGTCTTAGATTTGGAGATATTTGTTTTAATTTATTTTTCAACTCACTAACTGAAATTTTTTGCTCTACAACTCTTACAAACTCATTTTCTATCTTAAAATTAACAAACCCTAATCGTTTTATCAAAGTCTCTGTTGTGCCATCTATAGCCTTGTCCATTGGTGTATGAGAAGAATAGATTTGAATATCTTTGAATTTGACAGGCACTTCAAACAATGGGTGATGTGCAATAATCATATCGCAGTTTTTAGACTTCGCTAATTCGTACACCTTATCAGTTACAGTTAGAGCAAGCATAATCTTCTTTACATCAACAACATCAGGATTATCAACAATCCACCCTGAACAATCCCAAGTTTCTTGAGTATGTAAGGGTGCAATCTTTTCAATTTTTGCAACAAGGCTATATTTATTCAAAAACTTTCTCCAAGATTTTTTCTGCAAGTTTTGTTTTTGGCATTTTTTCTAAATGAGCGATATTTAACTCTTTATCTAAAATATAAACTTCATTTTCATCACTTGAGAAGCCTATATCTTTTCTTGAGATATCATTAGCAATAAGGTAATCACAACCTTTATTTTTTATTTTTGTTTTAGCATTATCTAATAAATTCTCTGATTCAGCACAAAATCCTACGATTATGCCTTTATTTTTTTTCTGAGATATTTCTTTTAGTATATCTGGATTTTTAACCAACTCTATAGTTATGCTGTCATCTTGTGTCTTTTTCATTTTTTGTTGATTATATTCTTTTATCCTGTAATCTGCTACAGCCGCTGTCATAATAATACAGTCGGAATCAATATTTTCCAAAACAGCTTTTTCCATATCAATAGCAGATTTTACTTGTATAACATTATACCCTCTGTTTATAGGAAAGGTAGATATTAGTGTTACATCTGCACCTTGAGAATATGCTGAATCGGCAAGTGCTGTACCCATTTTGCCTGATGAGAAATTAGAGATATATCTCACAGGGTCAATTTTTTCAACCGTACCACCTGCAGTTATTACAATTTTCTTATTTTTAAGTTTGCCTGATAATATTTCTGTTGTTTTATCAAAAATCTTTTCAAGTTTACAAAGCCTACCATCTCCTATTGCACCACAAGCCAAGAAGCCTGATTCAGGGTTTATTATGTGATATTGAGAGTGTTGCTCAAGCTTTTTTACATTTTCTTGAATAAAAGTATTATTCCACATGTTTGTGTTCATAGCAGGTGCAATAATAACAGGTTTACTAAATGCTGAAACTGTAGAAGTTAAAAGATTATCACAGATACCATTTGCTATTTTTGATATAGTATTCGCAGTAGCTGGTGCAATAATCATTATATCAGCCTCATCACATAGTGAAATATGTTCGGGTTTATATTCATTTACTGCATAATCATCAAAATAAACTTCATTATTAGAAAGGTTTTCTAAAGTAAGCTTAGATACAAGATTAAGGGCATTTGGAGTTGTAATCACTCTAACATTAGCCTCTTGTCTTTTAAACATTCTAATTAGTTCACAAATCTTGTATGCTGCAATACCTGCAGTAATTCCAATAAGAATATTTTTTCCTTGTAACATTTTATTCTCCAATGATTTCTAAAATTTTATTTACTGCGTTTTCTACAGTATCATTGACGATAATATAATCGTATTGCTTAGAGTTCTCAAGCTCGGATTTTACACATTTTAATCTCTTTTGGATAGCTTCTTCTGTTTCTGTGTGACGACCTCTAAGACGAGCTTCTAATTCTTCCAGAGAAGGTGGTGCTATAAATATTAAAAGAGCCTCTGGCATTTTTTCTTTTATTTGCAAAGCTCCTTGAGTATCAATCTCTAGCAAAACATTTTTATTATTATTAAGGCAATCCTCAACATATGATTTTTTAGTGCCATAACAATTCCCAGAGAACTCTGCCCATTCCAAGAAATCCTCATTTGCTACTGATTTATCGAATTCTTCTTTTGTTAGGAAGAAATAATTAACTCCATGCTCTTCGCCTTCTCGTTTTCCTCTTGTTGTACAAGATATTGAAAGGTTTAAATTAGGGCATTTTTGTAAAAGGGACTTTATAACAGTTCCTTTGCCGACTCCTGAAGAACCAGAGATTACCAATAATTTTGTTTTATTTTGTGACTCGTTCATTTTATTGAATTTTAACTAAAACTAGAAGCTTTTTCAACCTTTTGTTTATTCTTTAATCTTTCAATAGTTTTAGCAGTGATAAATGGTAAATCCATTTTTTCTGTAAATATTTCAATGTAGCACATTTTATCTTGATGTTCAGCCAATTTCAAAGCTGTATCAAACTCTTTGTCTGTTGAAGCTTGAGCTATCCAAATATCACCTGCAAACAATTCAGGAAGTTTTGCATAATTCCAGTCTGCAATTTCGTTGAAGGAATCATTTGGGTCATTTGATAAAATTCTTTCTATTGTATAGCCTGAATTATTCAAAACAATAACGATTGGTTTAAGACCTCTTCTCATCATATTCCCGATTTCCATAGCAGTTAATTGATGAGAGCCTTCGCCAGTGAACAATATTGTTCTTCTTGATTTATCAGCCATACAACCACCCATGGATGCTGGTGTAGCCCAACCTATTGAACCCCATAGAGTTTGAGTATTTGCAATAACATTCTTTGGTAATTTCATACCTGCAAACCCATGCATAATAATACCGGTTTCAATGAATAACAAATCATCTTCTTTAAAGAATTCTTGTAATCTTGGATAGATGTATTCAGAAGTTAATTTCTCATTTTTGATAACAGAAGGTTTGTAACCTGTATCAGTTACCATAATGTTATTAGAACGAGGATTAACTGAGTCTGTTAATCTCTCCAAAACATCATTCATATAAATATTTTCGTATTTTTTATGATTGATTACAGAATAAGTTCCGTATATAGCGATATAATCTTCGGTTTTGTATGGTAAAGCAAACCCGAAGGAATTTAAGTCACTGTATATTGTTCCTACAGATATTGCACAATCGCTTTCTGTAAGATATTTGTATGCTGTTTCGTTTCCAAATTTACCGAGAAAAGTTCCTAAGTAATTAGGTGTATCAAAATCTATAATCCCTGCACCCATAAGCAAATTACTTGCAGGAATACAAGTTTTTTCTGCAAAAGTTCTGTATTCATCTTCTGCCAAAAATCGTTTAATTAAAGTGTCACCAATTATAACAGGAGATTTTGATGCGTTAATCATTGCAGTTGCTTTGTCGATAAACTCATCAAGATTCGTTTTATCACTTTGTACAGTTTTAACTTCTTGCATAGAATTAATTTCTAATTCTGTTATATCCATTGGAATTGCTAAATAAACCGGACGTTTAGTAGTTTTAAATACATTTATAATTCTATCTATTTCTGATTTAGCATTTTCTTTTGTCAAAAATGCAGTAGATTCAACAACTGGTTCAAAAGCTTTTTCAAAAACATAATAATCAGGGTGTTGAAAATTATGATGCAATAATATTTTGTTTTCAATGTTATTTGTTGTCGGAACACCAACAATATGGATAACAGGAATATTTTCTGCATAACTTCCTGCTATTGCATTCATAGCGCTAAGTTCACCAACACCAAAAGTCGTAACAACAGCACCATAACCTTTTACTCTGGCATAACCATCTGCTACATAACCTGCGTTTAATTCGTTTGAACAACCAATCCATTTCGCTTGTTCATTATCTTCAATCGCATATAAAATGTTGAAGTTGTAATCACCCGGAAGTCCAAAAAACTCCGTAATCCCTAGATTTACTAATGTTTTTATTAAATAATCTGCTACTTTCATAATAATTATATATTATCACAGACAAAATTTGTATTTATATTATCTTAATAACTTAGATAAATCTCAAAAATTATGTTAGTATATTGCTATGGAAAAATTGATAGACAATCTTAAAGAACTAGGGCTTAACACATACGAATCAAAGGTTTATATTGCGTTATTAAAGAAAAACCCTGCAACAGGATATGAAATTAGCAAAATTGCAAATATTCCTCAAGCTAGAACTTATGACACATTAAAGACTTTGGCCTTTAAAAAAATAGTTGTAGCAACAAACTCAAAACCTGTTGAATACTCACCTATAAAACCTAAAGAATTAACTAAAAGATTC
>ULNN01015065.1_pt1 | contig 10502 bp, 7 predicted proteins | sample 1951931 | NCBI WGS metagenome assembly ULNN01 (sample SAMEA4835578, study PRJEB28245) | human gut metagenome | biome: gut microbiome; material: fecal sample | place: Denmark | collected 2008
CTTTCAGCTTTTGGGCAACAGATGTCGCTACCGTATCTTTAGCTATCTGCCAACGGTCGCCACGGCGGGCACGCAAATCCCATACATCGGCATTCAGCTGATTAAGCAATCGAGAAACGGCAACTTCTTTTTCATCCACTCCTTGGATAGTCAAAGGTTCTTGCGCCGTTGCATCCACATCCAATTGTATTTTTCCTCCTTTCGATATAACCGAACCCAATACCGCTTTTCCATACCAAATGAAATTCACCCGTTCATAATCTTTGGCCGGTAAGGTCAATGTAAATGTACTATCGCTTTGGATTTGTAATGTATCTACCGTTTTCGAATTCATCATACCGGCAATAGATTGCTGATAAACGATCATCCCGCCGTTCAAGTTCCGTACGGTTCCGGTGATTTGGATTTCTTTCTGATCTGAACAAGAGAACAAGGTTGTTCCTAAAAGAAAAGCACAAACAGCCTTCTGCATTTTTCTACTTCCATTCATGGTATCTCTATTTAATAGTTCAAATTTATACTGCCACTCGTTTCAGGCAAAGTTAGTATTTACAAAGATATACAAGATGTATTTCTGATAATATATATTATAATAGGTTAATAGTTTATTAACAATGAAGAAATCTTTATTCGCCCACGGCGAACATATATTCGTCGTGGGCAATTATATATTCAGCGTGGGCGAATATACATTCAGCATGGGCGAACAAAATAGAATTCATCTATTCTTTCATTTCTTTTACAGAAAAGCCTTCTTTTGTATCAATCAGGCCTCAAAAAACAGTTCTAAAACCAGAATCAGATTTTTAGCATCTATTCCACTAGTTATAAAATAATTACAAGCAAAAATAGACAATTTAACCCCTTCAAAACTCGAAAATTCGGAAGCGACCTGACCATCGGCCCGAAATACGCGAGTTTTGGAGGGGTTAAAATAGGGGAGAAGTAGTATGATTATTGTACAGTGATCTTCTCAGGAGTTCCTTTCGTGATGTAACGGATGATTACATCTACCGGATCTTCACCCAACGATTCACAAGAGAAAGAGACAGCCGACGAACCCGACGGAATATGGGATACACCTTCCGGTTGGACTTCTTCGATTACATTATAATTCTTATCCGTCACGACTGCCTTTCCATCGAACGTATAAAGCAAGTACTGCCGGTCGGAAATCTCACAAGGGAATTTGATCACTCCATTCGGAGTCGTAAACTTCGGATCTTTGATCGTACCATCACCATCCACTTTCAGGCGGATTGCAAACGAACCTTCGTAAGGAGTCGTCCACGACCAATCCGAACCGCCCGGTTGTCCCGGTTGCATTTCTCCCAAGTTACAGGTAAAATGTTTCGAGATATACAATGGATACAGGTTAAAGTTCTTGTCATCCAATTTCTCCAGATGCCATTCCGTCTGCGGATCACGCAGGCGAGCCTTCTGTTCTTCGGTGAAAGCCTGCTGCTCGCGCAGATAATCCCAATCATGGATAGCTTGCAACAAACGGTCAATCTGCCCATGACGACGGAATGTATTGCTGCGAATCGTCATACCATAACCAGCATCAAAGCCAGCTGCTTCCGACATGGCCCATTCCAGATCTTCCAACGATGTACATTCCTGCCGGCGATCGGCCAGACGAATCAGGAACCAGCCCAACATTCGTGGGAAAAGATTCCGCTGATAAAAGGCCTGATTCTTGATACGGCTTTCTACTTGTCCGGTACGCATGGCTTCGCCCCAAGGTTCACCCCAATTGGTATAAGTATGAATATGCCATGTATTATGACTTAGTCGGCTCGCATCATTGCGTAATGGATGATTGACCTGATTAAAGAAACGAGTTACAAAACGAGACATCGCATATTCATCCTGCCCCGTATAAGAACAACCTTCCAAACCATCGAAAGAGATCTGACAAATACCGGTCTTGTTCATAATCTCAGCCAGACGATCGGAGAAAGCATCCTGTAAAGTAAGATCCGGAAACAAGGTCTTATAAGGATAATCCCACAATTTATACAAAGGCTGTTTAACATCATGCGCAGCTGCCGTTGTTCCCCAAGCGCCACGCTTACAACCTTTCAATAACATCTGCCCGCCCTTATCTTCTACAGAGCCGAATGAGATTAACTCATCCTCTATCTGCAGCGCATTCAAGGTCAATGGCATGGTAAACAGTTCCGATTTCTGAATCAGGATATCCGTTTGTTCCGAATCGATCGGAGAGACCAAGGTCAGTTTTCCCTGTTTCAGCAAATGCTTGGAAGGCACAGGTGTCACATAAGCATCATTCGTTGTCGTAAAGTTACTCAGCGTATGCACGCCGACACCGATACCCAACGCCTTTGCTTTATCAACCATCTTCTTGACTCCGGCATCACCTTCAGCCGCAAAATTAGGATCCCAGTTAAAGTGTCCCCAATCGAGGAACGGTCCTTCGTGATAGACATAATCAAAGCCGGCAATCTGTGCCTTTGCCAAAGTCTGATCAAAGTTCTTCTCGGTGAAATCGGAGATTAAATACGATTTCATCGATTCACGAGACATCTTTGCCCATTCGCCGTTCAGCATCGGGTGGGGAAGACCTTCGGCCACTTCAATCTCACCAATCCGTTCCAAGGCATCCGCCTGCTTACAACCGAACAGTCCGACAGCAGCCCCTTTAATCGGACCATCTTCTCCTTCTACCGGCAATGTCCACGACTGTTTGATTTGTTGTACTTGGCGGAATTCTTCCCGGTCACGACGTCGGGCAGCCAACTGGAAAACAGTTCCGTCTGTTGTCTTCGTAGCAGCCTGTTTATATCCCAACAACGTACTAACCGACAAAGAAGTCGGTTCACCTGTATAATTAAACTGTTCGGCAATTGATTCCACATATCCGTCCGGAATACCAGCCGTCGTCTTGATATTCAATGCCTGCATACCAAAAGCCAAACCATCACCTTGAGCCACACCTACCACTTCACCTACGACATCGTCAATCTTAACACCTACCGGGCCAAAGACTAACACATCATATTGCTGTGGAACCGATACGGCTTCCAACCGGATACAAGCATCCGATTCTTTATACCGCAAAGTGATCTTCCCACCATCAGCCATCGTCAGCTTCAATTGATTTCCCGAAGCCTTCATCGATGTTGGTAAAATCATTTTTCCATCCGTACCAACCGAGACCACAGGATATTGTTTCCCCTGTAAAATCTCCTGCTGGTTTACCTGAATAGAAGCATAATATCCTTGTTCGTTCAATGTAATTTGCGCATCGCGCGTCTTCAACAGCTTGTCTTGTGCCTGCAAACCTCCGGCCAACAACAAACCAAGGAGCAACCATCTGCCCCGACATACCCAGTGTTTCATTCCTATTATAATTTAAGTTACGTGTTTCTTTACATCTACATTGACTTAATGAGCTTCCAGCCAGTTTTTCCCTTCACCGCAATCCGCAATCAAAGGAACCCGAAGTTGCAGGACATGCTCCATACAATCCAAAACGATTTCCTTAACGCGGTCAAATTCTTCTTTCCGTACATTAAAGTTTAACTCATCATGTACCTGCAGAATCATCCGGCTTTTCAGATGTTCCGCTTCAAACCGCTGATGAATTCGGATCATCGCCAGCTTGATAATATCAGCTGCACTTCCCTGTATAGGCGCATTGATCGCATTTCGTTCGGCATAGCCACGTACAATTGCATTATGCGAATTAATATCCGGCAAGAAGCGTTTCCGCTTGAACAAGGTTTCAACATAACCTTTTTCTTTGGCTACACGAATGCTCTCTTCCATATATTCTTTAATCCGGGGATAAGTCTGGAAATAACCATCAATCAATTCCTTGGATTCTGCTCTTGGAATACTGAGTCGTTCGGCCAGACCAAAGACAGAGATACCATAAATAATACCGAAATTGGCCGTCTTGGCTTTCCGACGCATATCACTGGTGACCTCTTCTACCGGAATACCATAAATCTTGGCAGCCGTAGCAGCATGAATATCTGCTCCGCTACAAAAGGCTTCTACCATATGCGGATCATTACTCAAATGGGCCATCAAACGTAATTCAATCTGAGAATAATCGGCAGAGAAGAAAATGCAGTCATCATCGTCGGCAATAAAAGCTTTCCGGATCTCACGTCCCAATTCATCCCGCACCGGAATATTCTGCAAGTTCGGATTGGTAGAACTCAAACGTCCGGTAGCCGTTACAGCCTGATTAAACGAGGTATGAATCTTTCCGGTTTCCGGATGAATCAAAGCCGGCAACGCATCGATATACGTACTCAGCAGTTTCTTGATTCCACGATATTCCAACAACTTGTCAACGATCGGGTGTTTACCCCGAATCTTTTCCAAAACTTCCTCACTGGTACTATAACCACCCGTTTTGGTTTTCTTCGCCTTTTCATCCAGTTTCAACTTATCAAACAAGATCTCACCGACTTGTTTGGTGGAATTAATATTGAATGATTGCCCGGCCAAATCATAAATAGACTCTTCCAAAGCACTCAGTTGCTGGCTCAGGACTTCTGATGACTGTTTCAAGGCATTTGTATCCAGTTTCACACCCGTTGCTTCCATTTCTGCCAATACATAAATCAAAGGCATTTCCATCTCAAAGAACAAAGATTCCAAACCTTCTTGTTTCAGCAATGGAGCAAAGTAATGTTTCAACCGTAATGTCACATCCGCATCTTCAGCTGCATATTCCTTGATCTGTTCGATCGGGACTGTCCGCATAGAAGCCTGTTTCTTACCTTTCGGACCAATTAGATCTTCAATCGGAACCGTTTTATATTTCAGATAAGTCTCCGCCAGATAATCCATGCCATGACGCAACTCCGGATTCAGCAGATAATGAGCGAGCATCGTATCGAATAACGGACCTTTCACCCGAATGCCATACTTCCGTAAAGCCAGGATATCAAACTTGATATTCTGACCGACTTTCTCAATCTCCGGATGTTGTAAGGCAGGAGCCAGCCGAAGAACAATATCGGTAGCTTCTTCCCGATTTGCCGGAACCGGAACATACCAGGCTTCCTGTTCCCGAATAGCAAAAGACATACCGACCAAACCAGCCGTCAATGGATCCAGACCTTCTGTTTCCGTATCAAAGGAAAACGATTTCTCCTGTAACAACTGCTCACATAAAGCAATTTGTTTCTCTGCCGTATCTGCTAGAGAATAGGAGTGAGGCATTGTATTGATATCTGCCAATGAAGAGACCTCCGATTCTACCACAGGTTCGGTGGCAAACAAGTCATATTGAACCGCGGCTTTGGGCTCTTTAGAAGAAGATGCCACCGAAGATTCGCCTTTAAGCCGGTTAATAAAAGTCTTAAACTCCAACTCTGTATAGAGTTCAACCAAACGGTCTTCATCTGGTGCAACCCGTTTACACAGTTCAGCATCAAAAGTAATCGGCACATCTGTCTTGATCGTTGCCAGAAACTTCGAGAAACGGATCTGCTCTACATTCTCTTCGACTTTCTTCTTCTGCGCACCTTTCAGTTTATCCGTATTTGCCAACAGATTCTCGATCGAACCAAACTCGGCTAACAACTTCTGCGCCGTCTTCTCACCAACACCCGGACAACCCGGAATATTATCAGCGGTATCACCCATCAGACCGAGCAAATCAATGACTTGTTCCGTCGACTGCAATTGATATTTTTCCAATACTTCTGAAACGCCCAATACTTCATAATCGCCACCAAACTTCGGACGATACATATAAATATGATCTGCAACCAACTGCCCATAATCTTTATCGGGAGTCATCATATAAACTTCAAATCCATTCGCTGCAGCCTGTTTAGCCACTGTTCCGATCACATCGTCGGCTTCATAATAAGGGACTTCCAGAATTGGAATATGATAAGCCTGAATGACCTCTTTAATGACAGGAACCGACTGACGGATGACCTCCGGAGTTTCTTCCCGTTGTGCTTTGTACTGTTCAAATGCTTCATGACGGAAAGTCGGACCTTTCGGATCAAAAGCGACAGCGATATGCGTAGGTTGCTCACGCTTCAGAACATCTTCCAATGTATTGATAAAGCCAAAAACGGCAGATGTATTTACACCCTTAGAGTTGATCCTTGGATTCTTGATAAAAGCGTAATACGAACGATAAATCAATGCATACGCATCTATAAGGAATAGCTTCATTACTTTTAACAGGTTTTTTGATGTGACAAATCTCGGTAAATGTACAAAAAAAGTCGCTTACTCGATAGTTTTTGTTACTTTTGCGCATCGTTTATTCAAATATGATAGATAGAAGTATTATAGAAAAGCCTGTAGCCGCAGAATTTGCCCGTTTCAATGATGAGTTTGAAGCATCATTGAGAAGTGACACGTGCCGTCTTCAAGCTGTTATAGACCGGATCCTGGCATCAACCGGGAAACATATTCGTCCTTTATTGGTCTTATTGGCAGCCAAAGCTTGTGGAAATGTAACTGAAAGCACCATCAACGCCGCAGTATTCCTGGAGCTTCTGCATACTGCTACGCTAATACATGATGATGTGATTGATGAGACCAAACAACGCCGTGGCGTTCCTTCATTAAATGCTATCTTCGATAACCGTGTAGCTGTACTGACAGGCGATTACGTCTTGTCTTCGGCATTAATCCGTTCTATCCAGACCGGCAATCTCCGGATTATCGGAATCGTATCAAGTCTGGGAAAAGATCTTTCAGAAGGAGAAATCAAACAGATGGAGAATGCCGATGAAAGCATCGTGGATGAAGCTTGCTATATGCAGGTTATTTATAAAAAGACAGCAACTCTGTTAGCGGCTTGTACGACTATCGGAGCTATTTCAGCCGACGCTTCTGAAGAAAATATCCAATTGCTGCATGAATTTGGTGTCAATTTAGGCTATGCTTTCCAGATCAAAGATGATATATTCGATTACTTCCATGAACTGAATATCGGGAAACCGACAGGAAACGACATTCGGGAAGGAAAAGTAACCTTGCCTTTATTGCATGCACTCAAGCAGGGTGGGGAAGAAGCTTCCCGTTTTCTCGACATCATTCTGCGGAAAGACTTCACTGATGATCATATCGAACAGCTCATCTCATTTGCCAAAGCTAACGGAGGCATTGAATATGCCGAATCAAAGATGCAGGCTTATTACCAACAGGCCGTAGATATTTTACAGAAACTACCGAATTCACCGGCGAAAGAAGCTCTTGAGAATTTAGCCAAATACGTTATTACACGTCAGAAATAAAAAAAGAGGCATAGAAGTCTGCAACAACATTCTATGCCTCTTTTGCTATTATAAAGCCACTGTTACTTACCCAAACGATGTTCGATATCGCCAACCAAGCTGCTGGCTCCAATACGGAATAAGTCACTCGTCAACCATTCATTGCCCAATACTTCCTTGACAATCGTATAATAGTTAACGGCATCTTCAGCAGTTCTGATTCCACCGGCAACTTTAATTCCAACTTTACGACCGGTCAATTCGTGATAACGGCAAATTACCTGACACATGATATAGGCAGCTTCAGGCGATGCGCCCGGATAACCTTTTCCGGTAGAAGTCTTGATAAAATCAGCATTCGAATACAAGGCTAGAATAGATGCCTTACGGATATTCTCTGCCGTTGCCAATGCACCTGTTTCCAGAATAACCTTCAGACAAGCATCCCGACAGCTATCCTTGATTTCAGCCAATTCATCGCACATATCCTCGTAATTTTCCTCCATGAAACAGCCTAAGTTAATCACAACATCTATCTCGTCGGCGCCTTCCATCACACACATGGCCGTCTCAGCCACCTTCACTTCTGTAAAAGTCTGAGAAGCCGGGAAACCTCCACTAACAGCTGCGATCTTTACATGCTCAGCCGTCAATGCCTGCTTAACGGTTTCCACGAAAACAGGATATACACAAATAGCCGCTACATTAGGTACATCCGGACGAGTACCTTCATAATCATTAACTGATTCAACCATCTTCCAGATACTCTCTTTCGTATCCAAGCTTGTCAATGACGTCAGATCGATGAAACCGTGGATTTTCTTCAATACTTCCGGAGTGAAGTTTTCCTTCGCATGTTTATCCAGTAAAGCTGTTACCTGAGCTTTTACTTCCTCATTGGTTCCAACAGATTCAAATTTGCCAAACGCTTCATGATATTTATCAGCATTCACCTTGGCAAATTCTTCAGAACGTTCTTCCATTCCGTGATCATGTTCGCAACCACAATGGCAATCGTGCGTATGTTCCATATCTTATAGTTTTTGATTGTTTATATGTCTTTCTTTATCGCGATTTGTCTTCTTCTGAAGATTCTTTTCAAAGGCAGCAGTCAAGTCAATTCCTGTTTGGTTCGCCAAACAGATCAATACCCACAGTACATCCGCCATTTCATCGCCCAAATCTTTCTGCTTGTCACTCTCCTTAAAGGACTGTTCTCCATAAATACGGGCAATCAAGCGGGCGACTTCACCGACTTCTTCCGTCAGAATCGCCATATTCGTCAGCTCATTGAAATAACGAACGCCATAGGTTTTTATCCAATCGTCGACACGCCGCTGCGCTTCCCGAAGTGTTACTTCCTGTTCCATACTTATTCTTTATTCTGCGTATCGATCCAGATTGTTACCGGACCATCATTCAACAATTCCACCTTCATGTCGGCACCGAAAGTTCCAGTTTGCACTTCCTTTCCCAAATGAAGTCCCATTTCAGCACAGAATTTCTCATACATCGGAATAGCGAAATCCGGTTTAGAGGCCTTCAAATAGGAGGGACGATTACCTTTCTTTGTAGAAGCCTGCAATGTAAACTGACTAACCACTAATATTTCACCGTCAATTTCTACGACAGAACGATTCATAACACCGTTTTCATCGTCGAAGATACGCAGATTACAGATCTTCTTACAAAGCCATTCAATATCTTCCTGCGTATCCCGATCTTCTATTCCAACCAGAACCAACATGCCTTTTCCGATCTTTGATTTCAAGGTTCCATCAATCGTAACGGAAGCATGCTGCACACGCTGAATTACTGTTCTCATATTATAAACTTATTTTGTTGTTTCTTGGTTCAAACTTTCTTTTATTAATTTGGCTTTTGCTTCACCTACTACTTTTGCCAAATCTTCCAGATTCGCTTCCCGGATTCGTTTCACGCTCTTAAACTCTCGAAGAAGGGCTGTTTTCGTCTTTTCACCGACACCTTTGATCGTATCCAATTCCGAACGGGTTTGTCCTTTACTTCGTTTGTCTTTATGGAATGTAATGGCAAAACGATGCACTTCGTCCTGCATGCGAGTCAGCAGATGAAACAACGGACTGTCTAATTTCATCCCGATCACTTCCGGAGGAAAGCCATACAACAATTCAGCCGTCCGGTGACGGTTATCCTTGGCCAAACCGGCAATCGGAATCGAAAGATGCAATTCATCTTCCACAACAGAACGCACAACTTCCATTTGTCCCTTTCCACCGTCGGTAATAATCAAATTGGGCAGGGAAGCCTTTTCATCCAGAAGACGCTGGTAACGCCGGCGCACGACTTCCTTCATGGAAGCATAATCGTCAGGACCGACAACCGTCTTGATATTATATTTCCGATAATCCGATTTAGAAGGTTTTCCCATCTTAAAGACGACACAAGCTGCCACCGGATCACTTCCCTGAATATTGGAATTATCAAAACATTCGATTTGAACGGGCAATTCTTTCAAATGCAAGGCTTCCTGAATTTCTTTCAGCAAACGTGTATTCCGTTGTTCCGGATTCAATTTCTCTGCCTGCTTCAATTTATCGACTTTATACTGTTTCCCATTCATAATCGATAAATCCAACAGTTTCTTCTTATCGCCCCGCTGAGGAACAGTAATTGTTACGCCATCGAGTTCCAGATCCAAAGGGAAAGGAACTATAATTTCCCGAGCCCGACTTTCGAAACGCTTTCGCATTTCGATAATGCCCATGACCAATAAATCCTCTTTGCTTTCATCTAATCTCTTTTTATACTCGAATGTATAAGCCTGGACAACGGCACCATTCCCGATATGCAGATAATTGATATAAGCAGACGGATCATTTTCGGTAATCGAAAACACATCTATATTATGCAGCATCGGCGGAACGACCGTCGACCGGGAGCGATAATTCTCGATAGCTTCATACTTTTCTTTTAGCTTTTGAGCTTCTTCAAACTTCAACTCGGCCGCCTGACTTTGCATCTCGTCGAAGAGATGTTTACTTACCTGCGAAATGTTTCCTCGCAGAATTTCCTTGATTTCCGAAATATTCTGCTGATATTCTTCCAACGTCTGTAAACCTTCGCATGGACCTTTACAACGTTTGATGTGATATTCGAGACAAACCTTATACCGTCCTTCCCGAATAGATTCGGGCGTTAATGGATACTTACAGGTACGGATTGGATAAAGATCCTTGATCAGTTGCAACATCACCTTGGCTGTATAAACAGAAGGATAGGGGCCATAAT
>ULNN01017714.1_pt1 | contig 10288 bp, 11 predicted proteins | sample 1951931 | NCBI WGS metagenome assembly ULNN01 (sample SAMEA4835578, study PRJEB28245) | human gut metagenome | biome: gut microbiome; material: fecal sample | place: Denmark | collected 2008
TTAATTTTCTCTACGCTCATACCGATTGCCTTGCAAATTCTTTGAAAACTTCTTCGCGTTCGATTCGCTTTTCTGCCACGATTGCGTCTTTCAATTCGGGGTGTTCTTCCTGAATTTTGCGACGGCAACGCGTAATGCTTTCAAGTTGTCTGAGTTCGCCGCGTTCCGACAATTCCGCGAACGGTCTGGACGTGTCAACACCGATACGTTTCAAAACGCCCATAACCAACGCGGTATCGTTTCTGCGCGCACTTTCGTTCTCGACAAGTTCTGCATAAACAACCGTTTTCAACTCGTTAAGTCTTTTCATATCCGCTTTACCTCCTATTTTTCTTTTCCCAGAAAACGGACTTTCTGCCCGCTTTGGCTCGTTTGTAGCCGATTGCAAAGGCTGCAATCATTCCCGCCGTTAAAACGACGATTACTGAAATTAAAACTATGTTAAGTATCATTGTTTCCCCTCCGACTTGAAATAATTTTTGATTTCTTCGAGTTTTTTTGCCGTTAAGCGCGGTAACACTTTGCCTCGCCCAAAGCACTTATGGCAAACGCCACTATCAACCTCCGTGTAAGCAACAGATTGAGCATAACTTCCGCTACCACCGCAACGCGGGCAAGGAACGGCAAAATGACGCAATGCTTTACGAAATGCTATCCCGTGCAATTCTTGCGGGGTTTTAAGCGTCGTTTTGTCTTTGCTTTCAATGTCTGGGAACACCGACAAAATAAGACTTCGCTCGGTATCCGTCAGCGTTCCAAACTTAATATCCCAGAATTTCCGTATCGCCTCGTCGCCCGTATATACATTTTCCGTTTCGCAACTTTTCGTCTGCGCCTCAGTAATTCCGCAATACGCCTCTGTTTCTGAACCGTTCGGATAAACAGCCTCCAAATAAAACGCAGGCTGCGTATAATTCGTTTTATAGGTTACAAGTTTTGTAATTCTCGCCTCTTTCATTGACTTACCTCGTTTTTCTCTATTGCTTTGATTGATTCGACTTTGCAACCACCTAACGAACAAATACGCTTTACAGCGGCGATTGCAGATTTTTCAGTTGTTCGAACATTTCCGTAATAAGTGAACAAAAAATATCCGTCCTCGTTCTTGTTTTCAAAGTTATTTGTCCGACCGCTTAAAGACACCGCAACTCTATATTTTGCTCTCATTGACATTACCTCTCTTATAGCCCCGTCATTACGTCGCGAACGATTGCCGAAAGAGAATCTGCTGTAACGTTTACGTCTGTCGTATAGCCGTTCTCGTAAATAAGCGTTACGATTTCGTCGTACTTATCCGATTTACGATAAACAACGTTTGCAATACCAATTTGCAATGCCACAACAAGCGGTTTCAGATACTTTTCTACAAATACGGGCTTATTCTCTCTTTCGTATGTCGAACTCTGCCCGAACAATGTAATCAGAGAGTTCTCGCGCCCTGTGAGCGGCAGCCCGAGCGTCTGTTTCGCCATTGCCCGCCTTAAATCTTCTTGTTTTATCGTCTGAGTGTTCATTTTATTGCCTCCGTTTTTAATCGTTGTGATTTGCGATATACTCTTTGAGTGCGATTCTTAAAATGTCGCTGAACGTAAATTCTTTCGTCTTTGCGATTTCAGTCGCCTTAGCGTAAGTGTCTTTGCTTATCCATACGCCGATTTGAATTTTATCGTCGCGCATTTTTTTCGTGTTCTTCGTTGCCATATCGTACCTCCTCGTTTTGAATATAAAAAAAATAGGCTTACCAGTTAAGGTAAACCTACTTGCGAGCAATAAAAAAATGGGCTCACCGTTTACTGGCAAGTCCATTGTATAATATCAATTTGTAACGAAAAAAATGTAATTTACAACGAAAAAAGTTTTTGGCAAAATGTTGCGGCGCGGGCGGAAAAATTATTGACATTTCTTTTTGCGTTTGCTATAATTAACAATAGCGACAGAATGTTGCGCCGCTGTGGTGGAATAGGCAGACGCAAGGGACTTAAAATCCCTCGTTCGAAAGAACGTACCGGTTCAAGTCCGGTCAGCGGCACCAAGTCTTAATAGGTTGAACTTTTTCTTTTTCAGGAAGATGTTCGGCCTATTTTGTTTTATAGAAGAATTTGAGGCCTTTAACGGATAAATTTGATTAAAAAAGGCAGGCGAGAGAAGATCCCGCCTGCCTTTGCCGTTTTATAAAAGTTCGGCAAACTTTTTGTCTTGCTTCTGCGTTATTCCGGAAAGCAAGGTTCCGTTGTCGTCAGCGGAACTATTTTTACGTTTAGATTTTTTATTAAGTTGTAATGCGGCTTTTTCAGCCTTGTTCGCTTGCCATTCGGCATAATCTTTTCGTCCATCCTCCGACGAAAGATATTCTCTGATTGCGGGCAACAACACCCGAGCCAACGATTCCAATTGAAAATCGGAAATGCCTAAATTGTTTTCTTTCTTCTTGCGTTTTCTCGTGATTTTCCCCTCCGGGTAGTTATTCGTTTAATCTTGTGTTTTTCATTTTTAATGGCTCCTTTTCTAAATTTTTTCTCAGCCTCGCATGAATGCGAATTGCGAAACCGGTCGGGCTTACTTTTTTGTTTCATTTCCCTTGGCGTTTAATTTCGCTCTTATAAAATGCCGACTCTTACGTTCCGTTTGGTAAATTTTATCGATTACTTACCGTTAAAATTGTTGTTTGTGTGGATTCTTTTACGATTCCGTTCTTGTTCCTGTCTTGCGTTCGCGGCTTGTTTTGCGGCGGCGAGTTCTTCGGGCGCGTATTCGAGTAATTTCTCCAAAAGTTTTACCGCGCCTTCGTTCACTGTCGCCGTTTTTTCTTTCCGTTTCAGTTCGTCATACAAATCGCCGTTATCCTTGGTAAGAATACCGTTTTTCTTTTCGAGTTCGCTGTTTTTCATTCTTAAAGCGATGATTTCCGTTCCCTTTTTCTTACCCGAAAAGGGTATCTTTTCAGATCTTGCAGATTCGTAACTTTCAAGCAATTCTTTCACGGGTTTTGCCGCGGTTTGCGCTTCTTCGGCTTCGCGAATCTTCGCTTCGGCGGCTTCGGTCATCTTTTTCGTTTTGTAAGCAATCGTATCCAAATGTTTCGCCGTGCTACCTTCTTTTCCGCGTTCCAATCCGTATTTCTTTCCGACGGTTTCGTAAAAATCCGTCTGCAAATCGCGTAATGCGGTTCGGTCGAAAAGAACTTTTGCACACAATCTGCAGTCCGTTACGGGCATAAGATTTAAATGTAAATGCGGCGTGCTTTCGTCCAAATGAACGACTGCCGATACAACGTTTTCGTTGCCGTAGCGTTCGGAGAAAAAATCCGTGCAATCGGCAAAGAATTGTTTCTGTTGTTCTGCCGTAATCCGGTCGAAAAATTCTTTATCCGAACCTAAAATAAACGACGTTATAAGCACCGCGTCGTCTTTGATTTTTCGTCTCAAGGAAAGTTGTTTAATGCGTTCGTCGATAAACGAAAGATACTTTTTTTCATATGGCATTGTGTGGTAGTTCAGGCACGTTTTCGACTTGTCGATTTGCGGATTTCGCGTGGACTTATAATTCTCGTCGCGTTCGTTTTCCCGTTCGATTCCCACAACGTCTGCGCGTTTATATTTTTCCATATGGCATACTAAATACGACGTAATTCATCACCTCCGTGGGTATTAAAATTTCTATCGGTAAGCGATAGGTATAACTTACTATACCAAATCGCTTCGCGTTTGGTTCCGTTCGCCCTTGCAGGGAGCTTGTGTCCGTTGAAAAAGTAACGGCTTCGCCGTAGCAATACGAACGAAAATTGAAATGTTTTAAATGTGGTTTTTATAACTGTTTTCTCCTTTGGAATTATTTTTGTCGTGAAAATTTTATATCGCTCACGGCGGGCGATATTGATTGTAATTTGTCATTGTTCTCCTCCTTAAAGACGACAAAAAGCCGCTGATATTTTTTCTATCACCGACTTAAAACACAAGTATTAAATTTTAATTTTCGTTACATAAAGCACCTCCGATTTTGTATTTATGGATAAAAAAATCCGTGCGTTTTCGGTCGCCTAAATAGGCTCGTTCTTCGCACGGATTTCAATCCTGATTATTTAATTTTTAGTCGATTTTGTATGAAAAATCGTACAACAATAAAACCCACGCCGAAATCTCTCTTTTTTAACGATTTCAGCGCCCGTCGCGGTAGTTACTATGTTTTTTAGCACCCCTATGGTAAACGACGGTAATTCTTCTCTCGGACAAGCGCGAGCAAAAACGCTTATCCGCATTCGTCCCACGGTATAGGAAACGAACATTCGGGCAAATTTTTCACGCCCGACAGCGCCTATCTTCACGGCGCATGGCTTGACCTTATATCAAACCTACTTCATTATAACATACGAACATTTGTTCGTCAAGCTTTTTTGCCAAGATTTTTTCAGGAGCAACCAAAAAAGGCTTAATGTATTTCATCAAGCCTTTCTGAAAGGTAATTTTGTATCAATATAAATTATTTAACTTCTAAAAACTTCATTAAAAACGCATCTGGGAAAACGAATTGTTTTTCGCCAGCGTCGAATTTAACGCGCAAATACTTTTTCGCACTGTCAATCCAAACAATCGTGCCGTTTCCGAATTTTTTGTGCGTAACGGTTACGCCAACTTGTACTTTTGCAAGCATTTCTTCAAGAGCCTTTTCGGCGGCGCGTTTTTCTTCGCTTTGCTTTTGCAAGGCGGTGGTTGCGTTATTCGTGGCGGCGTTATCCGTAACCGTCGCGGCAATTTCGTCTTCGGCGGTATTTCCCGATTTTTCGGCACGGTACTTTTCTGGAATTAAAATCTCTTCAAAGTCCGTCATCGTGGCTTGTTGCTTTCCGTATAACTCTTCGTATTCTTCGCGACGAAGTACCGTATCCCAACCGCCGACCGCTTCGCCTGCATGCTTGTCTATGCCCGTATAGGATAGCGACGAATTTTCATATTTACGGAAACCGAAAATGCCTTGATTCATCTTTTCTGAATCGAAAAGCCCTATCGAACACAAAATATCGAAATCTTTTACCGAAAGCCCCGTAACCTTTTTGAACAGTTCGGGTTCAATCTCGGTTATTACGTCTTTTATCGTCTGTTCGCGGTAGTCGGTTAAATACATAAACGCGGGGATACGCGCGGCGAGCTTCAAAAGATTTTCCTGCACCTGTTTGCGGAGCGATTTTGCCTTTTTTTCGTCTTCGGTAAGCTCCTTTTTCTCTTGCGGCGTTAAATTATCGCCCTTTTCTTTTTTGAGTTTTTTAACCTTTTCCGAGCGGTTTATAATCGTCTGAATTTCGGCGTTAAGCGCGCGGAACCCCTCTATATTATTAAGTGCGTTCATCGCTTCGGGGTTATTTTGCAAGCGTTTGAGCGTGTCGTTGTCCACATGCACCAAAAGCGCCGTTTGCCAACGCTTTGCAAGCAAGGTCGCGGAAGTGCCGGCGTAGGTTATATCTAAAATATCCTGCGCGTCGATACGGTTCATAGACGAGCCGTCGAACGCAAGCACAGGCAAAAACGAAATAAATTCGGCAACTTTTTGTTCGGGACTTGCGTCGTCCACCTTTAAGCGGCACGAGTAATCTGAAATCTGATGAAGGGCGCGTTCCAAAGCGAAGTCGAAAACGTAGCACTCTTTTTTAATAACTTCTTTATCGCCGTTGTCGTTCACAATCTCCCAAGGCGATTGAACGCGGAACGCCGTTTGAAAATAAGTTTCGGGCGAATTAAGGTTGCGCAGCATAAACACACCCGCCCAAGGTCGAACGGTAACGCCCGTGGTAAGTTTTCCGCAAGACAGGGTTATGGTTTTCGTTACGAGCGGATCGCCCATGGCGGCTTTCACGGGTGCAAGCGCGTCTAAGCCAATTCCCGCTTTCGTACCCGCGCAAACGATAATTTTGTAATCGTCGAAAAAGTTGTTTTGCTTTTGCCTGAGCAGATTATACATGGCATAACAACTTGCAACGTTCGGCAAAAACCATAAAGTGTGCGACAGAACGTTCAAAAGCGTGGTATCCGAAAAGGGCATGGGCGGACGTTCCGCGCCGAGTTTTAATCCGTCTACGGGCATATAACTTCCTTGTATCATTTTCAGCCACTTCTGCACGTCGTCCTCATAAACGAAACGCGCCGTTTCCGTTTTGCCTTTTTCGGTAACTTCCGCACGGAAAAATTCGTTTATGTCAAATTCGTCGTACCCTTCGTTTATCGCGACGTTGGCGGTTATAGAATCGGGTACTTTATAAGTAAGCATTACCATTTTCGGTAGCGCCGCATAAGGGTTTTCTCCGCGAGAATAATCCCATTTTTCTTTTGCCGATTGCTCGTCCGAATACGTCCAGTTAAAAACCTGATCTTCCAAAAATTCGCCCGAATTAAGCGCGCGGAATGGTGTGCCCGATAAATACAAATAGTGTGCGGACGTGATCGGCAAAAAGGTTTCGTTTATGGCGTTGCCGGCTTCTTCCTTTTGGTATTTTTCAAGATCGAAATCGTCGTTTTCTTCGTCGTATTTTTCAAATAAATTTTTAGCGTTTTCACGCCATGCGCCGAAATGGTATTCGTCGAATACGATAATATCCCAATTTGTGGTATGGATAAATTCGTTTTTCGCCTTTATTCCGCCTGCATCGTTTGTACCGAGTAAATCTTGAAAAGAACCGAACACGACGATCGGCTTATTTTTATCGCAAGCGGCGTATTGCTCGTCTAACTTTTTCGCGTCGAATTTTGCTTCTTTATTAGAAACGAATTGCCAGCCCGCAAAATCAACGTGCTTTGCTAAATCTTCTTGCCAGGCAGATTCTACCGCCGGCTTAAAGGTTAAAACAAGAATTTTTTTGAAATTCATCGTCTTGCACAACTCGTAAGTCGCAAAAGTTTTGCCGAAACGCATTTTCGCGTTCCATAAAAACTTCGGCGGACGGGTGGGATCGTCGGCTTTTGCTTGCAAAAAATACGCCTTCGTCATATCCACGGCGGTTTGCTGTTCGTCTCGCATGGCAAAATTCCAGGTGCGGTCGCCCTCGAACCGCGTTTCCGTGCGCAATTCTTTAATGGCAATAAGCGCGTCGGACAGAGTACAGTTAAACCACTCGTTTTTGTCAGAGCCTTCGTTAAATTGCGTAAAACCCTTGTGTTTTAACAATTTATGTACATCTTTATCCGTAAAGCAAGTGCCGTCTGGGCGCATTGCGGACTCTTTGAACAAAATTTTGAAATCTATCGCCGCCGTATGCAACTGTTCACGTATGCGCGTTTCGGTGTCGGCTCTGTCGGTGTAGCCGATTTTTATATATCCGTCGTGGCTTTTTACGCTCGGTAAAACGTAGCCGTAAATAGTAGGCACCACGGCAGGGCGTTTATGTAATATATCCGATAAACTTATATTGTTTGCCATAGCCTTACTCCATGGGTTTAATCATACTCTCGATAAAGTCGATTTCTTCTTGCGTCAGGTCGTATTTTTTATACAGTTCTTCGTCCGTCCACGGTTTGGAAAAATCTTGCATAGGGACATAGTGATATACTTGTTTCGTGGCGTGCTGGGTTTGTTTACGTATTCCTACGAGGCACCTGAAAAATTTAGTTTTGAGATAAGACATAGCGTTTTGAGCCTCGGTTAATGTGTCAAATGCACCGATCTCCAAAAAAGTTTCTGTGCATAACTGTCCTGGCGTTGCCAGGACTGGCGTTGCCGGTCCTTCACCTATCTCGCCACAACCATAACTGTTTGCGATAAAGAGTTTATATTTATCGATACCGTCTTTTTTAGGCAACGGATAATCTTTCGGAATGTATCTGATAACCCTTTTCAGTGCCGCAAGACCTAAAATACTATAACCGTCTTTAATCGGTTTGTCGGAAACGGGTGGCAGACCGAATTTGGCTGGATTTACAAAGAAATCGCTTGCCAAACCGTAAGGTTTTCTTGACGATACTATATTTTCAAAAGATTTTACTTTGTTTTTCCAGACCTTGTTTTTAATCGATACTAATTCGGGGTAACGGATAAAAATATCGTCGTCATCTTCGACAAGATAACGTTGAGAAAAAGACACGCCATTGTTATCGTGGCGATAAATATCGCATAATTTTTTGGCGTCTTTTTCCCACAAAAAGTAGCAAATACCGCCTTTTATATCTACGCCGGAAAAACATTCTTCGGCGTTGGCGAAATCGTGCAAAACGGTAAAATGTCTATCGTGTATCGTTTCTTCTCTGAATTCGTCCAGACCTTTTCCGCCCGTCATCCAACGAGCCGGAATAATCATAGTAAGATAGCGCGGTTGTAATTTTTTTGCTTGTTCTACAAAATGATGATAAATCGGCTTAGCGCTTGCCTGTGCGCCGCCGTCGGATAATTGATAAGGCGGGTTGGATATAATTACGTCGAATTTCATATTGAATATTTTCTCCGGGGCAAAAGTGTGTATAAACTCGTAAGCGTGGCTTTCTTTTTCCGCGCCGCGTTCCCATTGCGTTTGCGCGGCTCCGCAATATTTGCATTTGCCGTTTATAAATGTGTGGTTTATTTTGCGGTAGCGGATATTGCCTTCGGCGGTGTCGAAGTGTGAAATAGAATATTCGCCGTTAGGGTACTTCGAGCAATACAGGCTACGGCGCGAGAGTAAACTCGTTAGTTCGGTTATTGCAATGCCGTAAAGTTGTTTGTGGAAAATATGGTCTATTCTTTCTTGCAAGTCAGGTATTTTATCTTGCAAGCCCACAAGCAAGCGTTTTGCTATCTCTCGCAAAAACACGCCCGTTTTGCACGCGGGATCTAAAAAAGTGGCGTTCGGGTCGGAAAACAATTCCTGCGGCAACAAATCGAGCATTTTGTTCACCACGTCGGGCGGGGTGAAAACTTCGTCGTTAGATAAATTTGCAAGGCAACTTAAAACGTCGGGCGTGTGCGCGGTTTTTGTTTTCGCTATTCGGTCAAAAAAAGTTTCAGCCATTGTCAATCACTCTCCTAAAATGCACGGGCGGATATTCGCATATCGGCAGGGGCATATATTCTTTGGTGGCGGGGTTAAGCGTAATAAATTCGCGGATATTTTCGGGTATATCGTTAAGCGAAATTTGCCCGTTTTTCGGTTTATCGTTGCCTTTAAGCATTACGTCAAGCCGAAAATCGCGCCGTTTGAGCTTTGTGCCTTGCATTAAACTCCATTCGGGGAAGATTATCGGCGTTTCTATATCGTTTTGATTTTCGTCAACGCACATAAGCGTTAATGCGTTGCCGCAAAGTATGTTTTTTGAGAGAATGTATCTGACGGCGTTTTGCGTTTCAATGTTTACCGCTTTTTTACACACGGCTTTATAATCTTTGTTCCATAGGTCAAAAAGCCGTTCTCGGCACTCGAAAACGTTATCTTGCATAATATCAACGCCGTAAACGCTCGATATGGCAAGAACGGAATACCGCTCGTAATCGTACGGGTTAGATTTATATAGTTTTTTAACGGTATTCAGTTTCCGCGTTAAAATTTCGTCTAAAAAATTGCCGTTGCCGCACGCCGGCTCTAAAAAACGGCTGTCTATTCTATCGCACTCTTGCGCAACCAAGTCGCACATGGCTTTTACTTCCCGCTCGGCGGTAAAAACTTCCCCTCGCTCGGCAACACGCTTTTTAGATTTTATTTGTAAATTTTGCGATTTTACGCCCATTTTACTGTCCTTAGTTTGCATTTCCGATAATATTATATCGTAATTACGATAAAAAGTCAACGCGTTTGCGTAGTATATATATCGTAAAAACGTAGTAAAATTATTATGTGAGGTTTTTTATGAACGTTTTGGATAAAATACGCAAATTACAGTGGGATCGTGGCTGGACAGACTATAAATTGGCACAAGAAGCGGATATTTCGCAATCTTCGCTCGCCACTCTTTTTACTCGTCAGACGCCACCGAAACTTGATATGTTGCAACGTATTTGCGAAGCGTTCGGCATTACGCTTGCTCAGTTCTTTCTAGAAGACGAAAAGATAGAAGTTTTAAGCGATAAAGAAAAGCAGCTGCTTTCTTCCTTCCGTAAACTTTCCCCGGAAAAACAAAAAGCCTTAATCGAATTATTTGCTGACTAAAAACGGCTCCGCACACCACGGAACCGTTTTTTTTGTTCGAAAAAAAGCAATTACAAATAATTAAAAACATGTTTAACTGAAAATTTTTGGTAATCCGACAATTTTTTTCGATTTATTTAACGCATTCTTATTTTACTGTTCGTTTTATACCCTCTTTACTCCATAACTATACTTTTATATCTCGTTTCGTAAAAC
>ULNN01012801.1_pt1 | contig 10272 bp, 8 predicted proteins | sample 1951931 | NCBI WGS metagenome assembly ULNN01 (sample SAMEA4835578, study PRJEB28245) | human gut metagenome | biome: gut microbiome; material: fecal sample | place: Denmark | collected 2008
GAATGAGTTGTTATTGGCTGGGAATGTTGGGAAAGATAGAATGGATAGAAAAATATCTGAAGCTTGATGCTCAAAAAGTTTATAAAGTGCAGAATTGGATCAAAGACAAGGGTTCATGGATGGGATTTTTTGTCTTTCTTCCAGGTATTGGTGATTTTATTGCTGTCGCTTTAGGCTTTTTGAGAGCAAATATCTGGATTGTGGCGATCTCGATGTTTTTAGGAAAAGCCATACGTTACTGGATCTGGATGGAGTTTGTATTTAAAGTCCAATCTCTTATCTGAAATACTGAAGAAAATAGTAATTTTGTGCCCATAATTTATCTTTGGAGATGAACGCTAATATTTCTAATTTAACTAACAAGCAAGTATTGTTCCGTGAGGCTAAGGACTATGTGATGATTGCCTTGGGAATGATTTTGTACGGCATTGGATGGACCATTTTCCTTTTGCCGAATGATATTACGACCGGCGGTGTTCCGGGTATTGCTTCTATTGTGTTCTTTGCAACCAAATTACCGGTTCAGTACACTTATTTTGCAATCAATGCGTTTTTGTTATTGTTGGCCTTAAAGATTCTCGGATTTAAGTTCTGTGTCAAGACAATTTACGCAGTTTTTGTCCTAACGTTCTTTTTGTCGGCTTTACAGGGCTTGGTTGGAGAAGTTCATATTCTGCAAGATCAGCCTTTTATGGCGTGTGTCTTGGGAGCTTCTTTTTGTGGTAGTGGCATTGGTATTGCTTTTTCGGCAAATGGTAGTTCGGGTGGAACCGATATCATTGCTGCTATTATCAACAAGTATCGGGATGTTTCGCTGGGCCGAGTCGTCATGGCTTGTGATATGATTATCATTACTTCCAGTTATTTCGTATTGCAGGATTGGGAAAAGGTCGTTTATGGTTATGTGACGTTGTATGTCTGTAGCTTTGTGCTTGATCAGATAGTAAATAGTGCACATCAGTCCGTACAGTTCTTTATTATTTCCAAACATTATAAAGAAATCGGAGAACATATCAATAAGGATATGCATCGCGGTGTGACAGTATTGGATGGAACAGGACTTTATACCGGTAATGGGGTGAAAATGATGTTTGTCCTGGCAAAGAAACGTGAATCGACAGCTATTTTCCGTCTGATTAAAGATATTGATCCAGATGCTTTTGTTTCGCAGAGCACAGTTATCGGTGTCTATGGAAAAGGTTTTGATCATATTAAGGTAAAATAAAAACGGCAGGTCGCCGTCTTTTTTCTTTTGTGGGCCTTCGAAATGATTTCGATGGCCTTTTTTTATTGTATAAGGCTTTCGAAATCATTTCAAGGTTGAAAGGTGTTTGTTTGGGGATTTGAATATCAGTATTATCTGACCTTATCAGATGCCCAGATTGCTTTTATGGTTTCTTCCTGGTTATATCCGTAAGGAGATTGTGCACTTCGGGTATTGGCCCGATAGGTATTTCCTGTTTTGTTTGGACAACAGATACCACGAATGCCCGGCATTTCAATATGACCATCCGGATCCGTCTTCTTCATCCATTGCCAGACATACTGTAACCATTCATTCCGATACTTTTCCGGTTGTTTGGCAAACCAGGATATTTCGTCCCAACCCCACGGGAAATAAGACGTAGTGTCTGCTACATTTACAGGTTCTTCTTTCCCGTAATTATCAATCTCAACTAAATAGGGCAGATGCTCGCACGACCAACCTGAAGGCGTCTGACAACCCATGCTCTTCTTATAGAGAGCATCTAAGTGATTGACTCGTAGTTCTGCGGGTTGAATATCTCCTTCTTTCCAAGGAGTAGCTGTTGGAAGGGCACAGATACGCATCGGGAATGAATTGAAATCAATCAGGCTTTTCCCATTAGTTACCATACCTCCTTTGGGCGTGTGTGCATCCAGAATTACCCATTGCCGGCGGGCATGCTGGGCAGCGAAGGAACGAATTTTGTCAATCAGTGTAATCCAGTGTGTCCGGTCAGGATCATTCATGCCCATCAGTTCAATTTGTCCTAAATGAAAGGCTTCACAACCGATACGGATATAAGAACAAGCCAGGAAATAGAACCATAATTGTGTTTCCTGCCGGCTGATATCCGGCACACTTCCTCCTGTATGCCAGTGATCCACATATTTCCCTTGCAGATTCAGCATATCTTCATACCTGAAATTCCTTTTCTCTGGTTTCAGTCCGTAACTATCAAATACCCATTCCGGAATTTCAATCTGGCAGACTTCAGTAGAAATAGCTTCGAACAGACAGGCTTGGAATACCAGATCCGGATCATCTGCGTGCATTCTTTGGATGATCTGTTCTGCTTTCGTCCAGAAAGTAGGGCCTTTTAATATCTGTTCGTTTTCCCACAGGAGAATGGAACGTCCCAAGAATTTGGCTCCGATATTCTGTATCATGCGGATATCGTCGTTGAGTTGTTCTTCTCCTTGATTGGGTACCAGTAAGTTTGTGACTGTTATGGAACGATCCAGGTAATTTTCCAGTACTTCTTTTTGAATACCGTTTTTATCGAATGAATAAGGTGAAGTTGATTCTCCTTGTGCCTGTCCGGCAAAAGATACGAGAATCCAAATCAAAAGTAGTGAGAATCGTTTTTGAATCATATATCAATCGTTTTTATAAGTAATAGGACTTCCTTTCGTCTGATAAATAGTTTGTTGGAACTGCTGAGGAGATATCTGTACCTGATCTCGAGTCAGTTCCGGCACATTGTAACTTTTGAGTCGCTTCATATTATGTTCCGGATCTTGTTGGGGCAGAATAAAAGCTTTGCTAGCTTTTCCTTTCGAATTGAAATAAGTTATGTAAAGTCGGGTATAAGAACCGTCATCACGTCTGGAACTGAAGACGATCCATCGGCCGTTACTACTCCAGCAATGATAACTGTCTGCATCTGTGCTGTTGGCTTCTTGCAGTGGATAGACAATGTCTGCTTCCAAATCTTTTACGTAGAGGTCTGCGCTTTTATGCCAGATATGGAATTGTCCGTAGGATCCGGCTGTAAATAACAGATAACGTCCGTCTGGACTAATCCGGGGAACGGAGGCACTGATTCCAATAGAATCGCAGTTGATTTCGGTAACTTCTTCTCCGAAACTATGATCGGAGGACTGGAATGTTCGACTGACAATATTATAACGTAAGGTATTGAAGTCTTTTGGACGAACAGTGCCCATAGATTGATGGTCATAAAGACTGCCTACGCAATAATAGATTTTATCACCGGTTGGCGACCAACAGGGGAATGTTTCGAGTAGACTGTCTGTGTGACAGACATATTTCACTTCCTTCTGATTGGCATCATAGAAGAGCAGGTCGGAAGCCATATCAATTACTTCTACTTTTTCTTCATTCAGGATGTGGAATGCTTGCCCTGTCTTGTTGGATGAAAACAGGATCCAGTTTTGTGTCGGATGCCAAGCAGGATAGACTGCTCCGAATGGGATGGAATCATGTTGGAAGTTGATTTTCTCTATAGTCTTACCTTGAGCAAGGATGGTTCCACTGTGGTTCGTACGAACGTGGAACAGCATCTTCTGGGTACTATAATTCTGGTAATTGTGGCAGTTGATGCAATGATTATCTTCGTAATCGAATGTCCGGTTATTCTCGTAGATCACTTCTTCCTGGAAATTCGTGAGGTTACGCTGATATAAGCCCAGTTGGCGATAGTAGGAATAACCGGGTTCGATCAACCGATAGGAGACGAACGGATCAATCTCTTCTTCGGCCACATGCCAGGTAAAAGGTTGGAAACGTAGCCATTTCTTTTCCGTATAAGTATAGACCTGTACTTGTATCTCTTTTCCTCGGGAAACACTTAAAAGAGATTTCCATTGTTCTGCATTGAATTGTAATGTTGATCCGTGCGAAGTAGAGGCCGACAGTTTCTTTCCTTCACTGGAAGTCAATACGGCTACAAACTTCTCACCTGGTGTACGGACCAGAAAGTTCAACGGAGCGATATTGGGTGGAATGATAATATCTTTATAATCCGGATAAATAGATGCGGGTTGTCCCACTTCTGTAAAATTAGCAGGCTCGTCTGTCTTAGAGGAACATGCTGTCAACATTCCGATGATGACGTACATGAGTACGGAAAGTATATAAGGTATTGTTTTCATTAGTTTACTCCTCCTTTCATCAGTATTTGGTATCGTTTCATCTGTTCTTCATCTATTTTATTCTGGCAGAAATAATAGAACGGATAGAAATGACCGTATTCTTCCTGTAGTTGAGGAATCAGTTCATCGGCCACTTTCCCGTCTTTGACATATTGAGATAGGAAGTTTTCGACTTGTTGGATTGTGCTCGGGCGAATCTGGAACTGTGACAACAGATTCGTTGCCCGTTCTTTTTGCAGATAAGTATATAGAACAACAGCCTGCTCTACTATGAGCGGAAGCTCCTTCCCTTTGTAAGGACGCGTTCGATTCACCACTTCATCTAATAATTTAGTATATAAACATGCCGCCATGGATACATCAAATGTTTGCTGATTATGGATATGATTTCCAGTAATGGGGTATCCGATGAATAGAGGAGAGCGATATGATTGTTCAAAGCTGTCGTTCGTTGGTTTGAGTGCCAGTATGCGATTGAAGAAAGGTTGTTCCAAGATAACTTTGGGATTGGCTACCAAAGGCATATATTTCCGTACAAAGTTGGATTCAAAAGGAACTTGCTGTAACAGGTAAAGATATTTGTTGGCAAGAGCATATTCTTCGTTCAGTAAGGAACAGAAAAAGAGTTGCTTGAGCGTGTAGCAACTGGGTCCGTCGATAACCATACGTTCCATTGCCTGATGATAAGCTGTATTTACTAAGCCTGAAGAAAGGCAACAGTCGCTGAGGTACAGATCTGTTCCGTCGTCGGGTAATCCACCTCGATTGATTAAGCCTAAGTCTGGATATTGATAAGGTATATCGAGCAGGTTATTTAATAAACGTCCGGTTTGTAACAAGGCGATGGCATGATAGGCAGCAACACTTCTGGTGGGTTGTTTAGCCTGTCTGGCTTGTTGAATCATTTTATCCCAATTTTGTTCCTGATATGCACGTTGCATGGAGGCAGTTATCCTTTCGTTCTCTTTTCCTGTCCAAGTATAGAGATAAAGTCCTAGAAACAAAACGCCACAAATTCCTTGTCCCCATCGGGAAGGAGAAACAGGATGCGAAGGTTTTCCAGCGATAAAGTGAAAAGCTATCGATACCAGGGCTGCCAGTATAAAAACAGCGAGTGGCCATAAAAAGACTACTGATGGCTCTTGTTGATAATACAGGTTTTGTCCTTTCTGAATGAGATACCACAACACCAGGATGGAAGGAAGAAGAGAAATCCATTCCCATTTACCTTGAAGTGCGAAACTCTTTCTGACGAGGCAGACTGTTCCGGTGAGCAAGACCGACATCAGAAATCCTCCAATCCAAGGTTCATGATAGGAGAGTAACAAAAGGCGACCGAACCAATAGAGTTTTCTTCCTGGCTGGTTGAGTATGAACTCCATGATTTGTTGGTCGAAAGCAAACAAACTGTATTGTTCGGCCATATAAAATACATCGCCATAAAGAATGGCTGCAAAAATCCAGAATCCGATGAAGGCAATGACCGGAGTGGAACTCAAGATTGTTTTGATTTTCATCCTTTTCATGTAATTAGATCTAGTCTTTTAAAAGCAGTTTAAAGGTAAGATATTCCTCGAAGGAATGTATAGCCGGCACGGCTGTTTTGCAACATAAAAAAAGCGACCTGCCCAATTGGACAAGTCGCTTCGATGAAGTTATTAAAAGTTCTTATGTGATTAGTCTTTCAATTTAGCCTTCAAGAACTCACGGTTCAAACGAGCGATGTTGCTAACGGAGATGTTCTTCGGACATTCCATTTCGCAAGCACGCGTGTTTGTACAGTTACCGAAGCCCAGTTCATCCATTTTGGCAACCATAGCCTTTGCACGGCGAGCTGCTTCAACACGACCCTGAGGCAATAATGCCAATTGGCTGACTTTGGCTGAAACGAACAACATAGCTGAACCATTCTTACAAGCTGCTGCACAAGCACCACAACCGATACAAGCTGCTGCATCCATAGCTAAATCTGCATCTTTCTTAGGAATAGGAATTGCATTAGCATCAGGAACACCACCTGTATTAACTGATACGAAACCTCCGGCCTGCATGATTTTATCATAAGCAGAACGGTCAACCATCAAGTCGCGGATAACCGGGAAACCAGCTGAACGCCACGGTTCGATAGTGATTGTTTCGCCATCGTGGAAACGACGCATGTACAACTGGCAAGTAGTAGCACCTGTTGCCGGTCCGTGCGGATGACCGTTTACATACAGAGAGCACATACCGCAGATACCTTCACGACAGTCGTGATCGAACACGATCGGTTCTTTACCTTCATTGATCAAACGCTCATTCAAAATGTCCAGCATTTCCAGGAAAGAGACACTCTGATTGATCTTATCTATTTGGTAAGTCTCGAACTGTCCTTTTTCCTTCGGACCTCTTTGACGCCAAACTTTAAGCGTTACTTTTATATCTTTATCCATACGTTTTTAGTTTTTAAGTTTTTTAGTTTTTAAGTTTTTAGTTTCAAGTTCTCAAGTTCTGGAATTTTTATCTAATCCATTCTTTCGTCTGTAAATCAAAGATAATATCATCTTGTTTACTTCCGTATTCAGGCCTTGAAGCATTCTGGAATCTTCTTCTTTCATAAAAGAAAGTTCGAGTGATAAAATCAACTGCGTTTCCAGTTCATTAGAAGATCCCAATGCTACATATAAGAACCGTAATAATTCTTTGTCTGAACCTCGACCATAACCTTCCGCAATGTTCGAAGGAATGGATACTGCGCATCTACGCATCTGATTTACCAGGCCGAATCGTTCTTCAGTAGGGAAGTTACCAGTTACCTGATATACTTTTTTTGCTAAAGTCAGACTTTTTTGCCAAGCCAATAAATCTTTGAACGTACCCATAAACTTACAAACTTATAAACTCATAAACTTACAAACTTATTTTTTGTAATTACGTGTTTGCGGAACTACGAATTCATAGTTCAAATCTTCTTTCAGCATAACCGGATCTTTATCTTCTCCTTGATATTCCCAGCAAGCAACATACATGAACTTATCATCATGACGCAAAGCTTCGCCTTCTTCAGTCTGATGTTCTGTACGGAAGTGACCACCACAAGATTCTGCACGATTCAATGCATCGTGAGCCATCAATGTACCGATTTCGATGAAGTCAGCCAAACGTAAAGCTTTTTCCAATTCAACGTTCTGATCATCACCTGAACCCGGGATATATACATTGCTCCAGAATTCTTTCTTCAGGTCTTTCAACATGTTGATTGCTTCCAACAAACCTTTTTCGTCACGAGCCATACCGATGTGTTCCCACATGATGTGACCTAACTTACGGTGGATAGTATCAACTGTTTCTTTACCCTTGATGTTCATCAATTTTTGGATACGAGCTTTGATTGCGTTTTCTGCTTCAACAAATTCCGGCAGATCTGTGCTGAAACGCGGAACCTGAATCTGGTCAGACAAGTAGTTTTGGATGGTGTATGGCAATACGAAATAACCATCAGCCAAACCTTGCATCAACGCAGAAGCACCCAAACGGTTTGCTCCGTGGTCAGAGAAGTTAGCTTCACCAATAGCGAATAAGCCCGGAATTGAAGTCTGCAATTCATAGTCAACCCACAGACCACCCATTGAATAGTGCAATGCCGGGTAAATCATCATCGGAGTTTCATATGGATTATCGTTGGTAATTTCTTCGTACATATCGAACAAGTTACCATATTTCTGCTTAACAACTTCCTTACCTAAGCGGTTGATAGCATCAGAGAAGTCCAGGAATACAGCTAAACCAGTGTTGTTTACACCATATCCTGCGTCACAACGTTCTTTAGCGGCACGTGAAGCAACGTCACGCGGAACCAAGTTACCGAATGCCGGATAACGACGTTCCAAATAGTAGTCACGGTCTTCTTCCGGAATATCTTTACCTTTCTTTGTACCTGCCTGTAATGCTTTGGCGTCTTCCAGTTTCTTCGGAACCCAGATACGACCATCATTACGTAATGATTCAGACATCAATGTCAATTTTGACTGATAGTCACCTTTTACAGGAATACAAGTCGGGTGAATCTGAACCATACAAGGATTAGCAAAATAAGCACCTTTCTTATAGCACTGCCATGCAGCTGAACCATTTGATGCCATCGCGTTAGTTGACAAGAAGAATGTATTTACATAACCTCCAGTTGCAACAACAACAGCGTGAGCAGCATAACGTTCAATTTTACCGGTGATCAGGTTACGGGTAATGATACCACGAGCGCGACCGTCAACCAAAACAACGTCCAACATTTCGTGGCGAGTGTACATCTTCACCTTGCCCAAACCGATCTGACGGCTCAATGCAGAATAAGCGCCTAACAATAACTGCTGACCGGTCTGACCGCGGGCATAGAACGTACGGGATACCTGAGCACCACCGAATGAACGGTTATCCAACAAACCTCCGTATTCACGAGCGAAAGGTACACCTTGTGCTACACACTGGTCGATGATGTTATTTGATACTTCAGCCAAACGATATACGTTAGCTTCGCGAGCACGATAGTCACCACCTTTGATTGTATCGTAGAACAAACGGTAAACAGAGTCACCATCATTCTGATAGTTCTTAGCAGCATTGATACCACCCTGTGCAGCGATTGAGTGAGCACGACGAGGTGAGTCCTGAATACAGAAGTTCAATACATTGAATCCCATTTCTGCTAAAGAAGCTGCTGCAGAAGCACCGGCCAAACCTGTACCTACTACGATAATGTCCAGACGACGCTTGTTAGCGGGGTTCACCAATTTCTGGTGATCTTTATAATTTTTCCACTTGTCAGCCAACGGGCCTTGAGGGATTTTAGAATTTATTTCAGCCATATTGTTTTTAGTTTTTTAAGTTTGTTAGTTTCTTAGTTTTTAAGTCATTTTGTTTTTGAGCCTGTTCGTTTTGAATGTTTGATTCCAAACTCATAAACTTATAAACTTATAAACCTATAAACTCAAAATTTACGCTCCTACACCATTCAGGTAGAATACAATAGTAATAATCGCGAACAAACCGCAGATGATTGTTGCTACCCATTTAGAAATGCATTCCCAACGGCTCAACCATACAGTGTTGTTCCAGCCTAATGTGTGGATTGCTGACCAGAAACCGTGAGTCAGGTGGAACCATAATGCAGCAAACCATACCAGATATAATACTGTGTTTACAATATTACCCTGGAAGTAGAAGTTGATGAATGCAGCACCGTTCTGAGGATGGATGTCTCCATGAATACCAGCTAATTCTGCAAACATCATGTTGTACCAAAACTGTGTGAAGTGAAGGATCATAAACAGAATTACGATCAAGCCCAGTACGAACATGTTCTGTGATGCCCATTCAACGCCTTTCGGACGAGAATTCAGTGCATAACGGTCGTTACCACGAGCTTTCCGGTTCTGCAATGTCAAAATCACTGCATACACGAAGTGAACTACTACACCTGCAGCCAGAACGAGTGTTCCTACGATGGCATACCAGTTACTTCCCAGCAAACCGCAAATCGTGTTATACGCTTCGCCTGAGAAGACAGCCGCCACGTTCATCGACAGGTGGAACAATAAAAACAGAATTAGGAAGAGACCTGATATACTCATTATCAGTTTCCTCCCGATAGAAGAATTAAGTAACCACATAAGATAATAATTTAAGTTATTTAATTGTGTATAAAAATCACACTTATATAGCATTTAATTATGCAAAGGTAGTTTAATTCCATGGATCAACCAACAAGATTAAATAAATATTTCTGTAATAATTCATCGCTCGCCGAGGAAAATAGTCGAATTGTAATGAAAAGAGTTCCGTTTTAAATGTGAATAGATTCTTTATATTTTTTTAAACCTAAAAGTGGACTTTAACTTCTAATTTTGTCTACTTTATTTTAATTCGCATGGAAACTAAAAGAACAGGCTATGATGAAGCCCCACTAACCTATATTGGTGGAACGTAATTGGAATGAATAGGCTAGGGTATTTCGATGTGATATATGTTGTAAGAAAAAACGATTTACTAATTAATAATCAGAATAAAAATGGAAAAAGCAAATGTACAGCCGGCTACGGGTAAGCTGGGGGTTTTGAGTGTTGGATTAGGTGCGGTTGCAACTACTTTTATGACTGG
>ULNN01021032.1_pt1 | contig 10271 bp, 9 predicted proteins | sample 1951931 | NCBI WGS metagenome assembly ULNN01 (sample SAMEA4835578, study PRJEB28245) | human gut metagenome | biome: gut microbiome; material: fecal sample | place: Denmark | collected 2008
AAGGGCTCACAAATAAGCCAAAACGATGCCCGGAATGCAGAAAAGCAAGAAGACAAAAGAACAGAAGAAAAATGTATGATGCTGTTTGTTCTAAATGTGGTGCTCAAACACAAGTTCCTTTTAGACCAATCCCTGGTAGAGAAGTTCTTTGTAAAGCGTGCTTTGACGCAGAAAAACAACATCAATAAAAATAAATGTTATGAACAAAAAATAACCTGTATGATATTCATACAGGTTATTTTATTATATCTGTTTAAAGCGTTCAATTAGCTTTTGCGTTTACGAGCCGCTTCAGATTTGCGTTTTCTTTTAACGCTAGGTTTCTCGTATCTTTCACGTTTTTTTACTTCTGAAAGAGTACCGGCTTTTTGAACTTTTTTCTTGAAACGTCTAAGAGCGCTTTCAATACTTTCGTTTTCGCCTACCTTAACTTCTGGCATCTATTTTTCACCACCTTTTATTTTCTTTGTAACAAAGTGATTATATGAGAAAAATATTTTAAAATCAAGTAATTCTCTTAATTTTGCTGTTTATCCAAAGAAATCTCTGAAATATTTTTCCATTTTATCACCGAAATCGTATGCTTCTTTTTCTAAAGGATTATTATAATAATCTTTTGAACCAACTCCAAAACAGTCTAAGTTTGTATAGTTTCTTGTTGCTTCTATATATTTTTCTGCCTCTTTGTATTCTTGACTATCTTTTTTGTATTTAGGTAAGTTTAACGTGTTTTTGTGACTTTCTTTCATATTTGACATTATGGCTTCTGTACTCTTTTTAAGAGTATTATCTAAAAATTCCTTACCTTTTCCTTGTTTTACAGCTTCTCTATAAGCAAGGTTAAAACTAATCTCTAAAGGATTATTTCTTACATTTTTAATAGATTGTTCAGCCCAGGCTTTTGCATATTCAGGTAATAAACCTGCTCGAATGATTTTAGCCGTTTGATCTGCGTGTTTTAATTCATGAGCTATTAATGAAAATTGAGTAGCTTTATCAATCTTTGTGAAAAATCCGTCAGTATATCCTATTGTATTTAATGTAGGGTTATAACCGCCCTGTAGAGCAAAACAACCTTTATCTGCACCTAAGTGCTCAATTTTATCGGGTGCAATTCCATCAAGTTTCATATATTTTTTAAGTTTCTGATAAGCTTTATTTATAAAATCTTCGCCTTTTTCACCTTTTAAATCGTTAAAAATAGCTCGTAATTCTTCTGGTATTTGTTTAATTCGTTTTGCTCTATTGTGCTTATTAATAATTACGCTGCCTATTAAAATGATAGTGGCAAGTCCAGCAGCAATTAAACCACGTTTTTGGTTTTTGTTTAAACCTGATTTTTTAAAAGTATCTTGCTGCAATCCGTTATCATTTGGCTTGGTTTCTCGTTTGTGTGTTGATTGAGGTATTGCAACATTATTTGTTAATTGTATGTTCTGAACATTACTTGTCATACTATATATAAAACTTATAATGCCAAAAATTTGCCGGTTTGTATGTGTTTGTTAAGAATTTTTTAGATTCTTGATGTGTTTATAAACATAGATTCCACCAAGGATTAAACACGCTAAAATTATTACGGCATCAAATTTATGCCAAATCGATTTTAGAGCTTCCATATTTTCGCCCATTTTTACACCAACAAATACAAGAACATAACACCACAACAAAGAACCTAAAAAGGTTAATGTGAAGAATATTCTTTTTCTCGCTCTTAGGATTCCTGCAGGGAAAGATATAAATGTTCTTATTACTGGTAACATTCTACATATAAAAAATGCCCAATCTCCGTATTTGTCAACCCATTTGTCAGCATCTTCCAAATCCTTTTGAGAAACTAAGAAATATTTTCCATATTTTTCAACAAAAGGTCTGCCTCCGAAGTATCCTAAGTAATATGACGGTATAGAACCTAGTACGCAACCTATAGCCCCAAAAATTGCAGCTATATGAAAGTTCATAACTCCTTTGTTTACCAAAATACCAGCAAAAGGTAAAACTGCTTCGCTCGGTAGTGGAATGTTACATGATTCAATAGCCATTAGCAAGCTAACACCCCAAGGTCCTAAAACAGTTATTATATGCTCCATTGTTTCACTTAGCCATAATAATAAACTATCAATCATATTTCACTCCCCCTGATTTTTTTATTTTAACCTTCGTCATTAAGGCTCAAAACTGCCATGAATGCTTCTTGTGGAACTTCTACTTTACCGACAGCCTTCATACGTTTTTTGCCTCGTTTTTGTTTTTCTAAAAGTTTGCGTTTCCTTGAAATATCACCACCATAACATTTATCAAGTACACTTTTTCTTAAAGCTTTGATGTTTGTACGGGCAATAACTCTACCACCTACGGCAGCTTGAATAGGAACTTCAAACAACTGTCGAGGAATAATCTCTTTTAATTTTGCAGTTAGTTTTTGTCCGATATAAAACGCACTATCTTCGTGGCAGATTACTGACAACGCATCAACAACTTCATTTGCTAAAAGGACATCAAGTTTTACGAGTTTTGAGCGTTTGTAATCAACAAATTCGTAATCAAGGCTCGCATAACCTTTTGAACGAGATTTTAATTGGTCATAAAAATCTGTAATAACCTCACTTAACGGTATATGATAGACAAGTTCTTGTCTGACCTTGTCTATATAGTGCATATTGATAAATATACCTCGCTTAGACTGAGATAAATCCATTAATGTTCCTACAAATTCGTTTGGTGTTATTATTGAAACTTTAACATAAGGTTCTTCTATATAATCTCTCACTTGTGCTGGAGGAAGATTTGCAGGGTTATCAATTTCTACAACCTCTCCGTCAGTTTTGTGAACTTTGTAGATTACAGATGGAGCTGTTGTTACAATAGACAAGTTGTATTCTCTTTCAAGTCTTTCTTGAGCAATTTCCATGTGTAACATTCCCAAGAACCCGCAACGGAAACCGAAACCTAACGCAGATGAGGTTTCAGGTTCAAATGTTATACTGCTGTCTGAAAGCTTTAATTTTTCTAATGCTTCTTTTAGTTCATGGTAATCTTCGTTATCAACAGGGTAAAGCCCTGAAAATACCATAGGTAAAGCTTCTTTATATCCAGGAAGTGGTTCTTTTGCTGGACGTTCAACGTGAGTAATCGTATCACCAACAAAACGTGTAATTTCTTTTATTGAACCTGCAAAGTAGCCAACATCACCACAAACGAGTTTTTTTACAGGAACTCTTGTCGGTGTTGAATACCCGAGTTCTACAATTTCATATTCTTTGCCTGATGCCAAAAACTTAACCTTATCCCCGAGAGCCATTTCCCCATCAACGATTTTGAAATAACAAAGTGTTCCCAAATATGGGTCATACGCACTATCAAATACTAATGCTCTTAGAGGCTTTTCAATAGTATCCTCTGGAGGTGGCATGTAGTTTACAATAGCTTCTAAGACTTCGTGAATATTCTCACCCGTTTTAGCACTAACAGGAATAGCCATTGATGCATCTATACCAAGAGTTTCTTCTATTTCTTCTTTAACTCTTTCTACATCTGCTGACGGTAAATCTATTTTGTTTATAACTGGAATAATTTCCAAATTTTGTTCAGCTGCTAAATATACATTAGCTAAAGTTTGAGCTTCGACACCTTGAGTCGCATCAACAATTAACAATGCACCTTCGCAGGCAGCAAGTGAACGAGATACTTCATAAGAAAAGTCAACGTGCCCAGGGGTATCAATCAGGTTAAGGATATAATCTTTGCCGTCATTAGCTTTGTAGTGCATTCTTGCAGAATTTAATTTGATAGTGATACCACGTTCTCTTTCGATATCCATAGTATCCATTAACTGATTTTGCATATCTCTTTGTGCAATAGTTTCAGTTGCTTCTAATAATCTATCAGCAAGTGTAGATTTGCCATGGTCAATATGCGCTATTATACAAAAGTTTCTAACATTATCTCTATATTTCATAAAACTATTATAGCTTAAACATATTTAGAGTTTGTAGAAATTTTAAATTCATCAAAATTATGTATATTTATCTAAGTAATTTATTCAATAAGAGCTTTTGAAAACACCTTTTGATATTTCAAGTTCATATGTATTTTAAAATCCAAAGGTCAATTTAGATAGTCTGTGTTATTATAAATGTATGGATATTAGGGAATTATCGTTAAAAGCCCTTGAGTATGACAAGGTTATATCAATTCTTTCAAGTTTTGCAAAAACAAAGCTGTCAAAAGAATTGTGTTTAAAGCTCACACCTGAAACAAACAGACAGATTATTGAGCAAAATCTTCAATATACAGACGAAGCTCGTAGAATCCTTGATTTTGCGCTTGATATTCCTATTGAATATGTTATAAGTTTGAACGAGGTAAATCTTAATTCTGAATATTTTGCAGAAGATGAACTTATTGATTTTGCCAAGACCTTGCGAACTTCAAGGCTTGTAAAAAGTTTTTTGAGAGAGAACGCTGAACCTGATGCTCTTTTGAATAAATTGGCATCAAATCTTTTTGTAAACAAAGATTTGGAAGATAGAATCTCTGATACTTTTGATGAGAATTATGAAATCAGACAAAATGCTACTCAAACTTTGAGTGGGTTGTATTCTTCTCTCAAGGATACTGAATCTCAGTTGAGAGAAACCGTTACAAAGCTTTTGAACAGTCCTGATTTTAATAAACACTTGCAAGAACAAATCTATACTATGCGAGATGAAAGAGTTGTTTTTCAGGTAAAAGCGCCTTCCAAGAATAAAGTTGAGGGTATTGTACATGATGTTTCAGCAACAAGCAAGACTTTTTATATTGAGCCTAAACAAATTGTACCTTTAAATAACAAAATTAGAGAAGTAAAAGCAAAGATTAGAGCTGAAATTATTCATATATTAATAGAATTAACAAGAATGGTTAAAAACGATATTAATGAAATAAAAAATACCGTTGAAATTCTTGCAGAAATAGATTTTCATTTTGCAAAAGCCAGATACTCCGTCAAAATTTCTGCAATCAAGCCTGAACTCGAGGAAGATAAGATTATCAAAATAGAAGAAATGCGCCACCCACTGCTTATTGGTAATGTAGAAAAGATAGTTGAGAACGATTTTTTAATAGGTGACAGCTATAAATCCATCATTATCACAGGTTCAAATACTGGTGGTAAAACAGTTGCTCTAAAAACTGTCGGGTTATTTTTGTTGATGCTAAAATCCGGCATGTTTTTGCCTTGTGGTGCGTGTAAGATTTATCCGTTCAGGAATGTTTTTGCAGATATCGGTGATGAACAAAATATTCTACAAAATCTTTCTACTTTTTCATCACATATAAAAATTGTTATAGATATAATTAATCATTCAGATTATGAAACTGTTGTTTTGATAGATGAACTTTGTGCAGGTACAGACCCTCAAGAAGGTGCAATTTTGGCCGAAGTTATATTAAAGAAATTAAAAGATTTAGGTTCTGTATGCGTGACAACAACACATTATGGTGAACTTAAATCTTTGGAATATACAGATAAGTATTTTAAAAATGCGAGTGTTGAATTTGATACAGCTACCTTGTCACCTACATACAAGTTGATTATCGGGATACCTGGGCTTAGTAATGCAATAGCAGTTTCTTCTATGTTGGGACTTGATAATGATTTGATAGAACAAGCAAAAGACTTGTTGAATAATCATAGAGATATTTCTAGTACTGTTGTTGAAAAACTCCAAGACACTCACCACAAATTGACAACTAATCTTCAAGAGTCAGAAGATGCCAAAAATGAAGTTGAAAATTTGAAGAAGGAGTATGAAAAGAAACTGACAGAGCTGAAAAAGGATAAGAATAAGACAATTAAACAAATTAAAAACAGATTTGAAGGTGAAATGGATCGAGTAAAATCTGAGATAAAAGATATATTGTATGAGATAAGAAAAGAGAAAACTGAAAAGATTGCAAGGCGCTCATATTCAAGACTTGCAAGGGTTGAAAGCAAATTCCATAAAGGGATAAATGAACTTATTGAGAGTGAAAAATACGAAGAAATTGATTGGAGTATTGCAAAACCTCATGATGTCTTTATGCTAAAAGATTTGAACCAAGAGGTTGAACTCTTAGAGACGCCAGATAAGAGTGGTAATGTCTTTGTAATGATGGGGAATATCAAAACAAAGATGAAAAAGAATAAGTTGGCAGTATTGAATAGAGCTTTGGTCAAAAAAACAAATACACCTAAAAAACTTATTGAACCGATAGAACTCAAACGCTATGCGATGTCCAATACTCTTGATTTGAGAGGGTATAGGGTAGAAGAAGCTCTTGATGAATTGGAAGCGTATTTGGATAAAGCAAGTTTAGTCAATTTGACGCCTGTGTTTATTATCCATGGACATGGTACAGGTGCATTGAAACAATGTGTAAGAGATTTCTTGTCAACTTCGCCTTATGTATGCAAATATAGAGCTGGTGAAAATGCCGAAGGTGGCGACGGTGTTAGTGTAGTTGATATAAACTGATGTCGCTAATTTGAGTATTTAAGAAAATCCCGTCAAAGACCTTAAGTGATATCAAATCTTTCTGTTCTCGTTACGAGTTTATTACCTGTAGTTTGAGAATCTAGGAATTGTTGAGGTTTTGGTAAATATTTCTTAATTTGGTCGTCGCTAAAACCTGCTTTCTGTAAAGCTGCTTTTGCATTGGTTTTATTATCCTTAATAATATTCTTTGCAAGAGTCTTTAAGTTGGTTTCTATCTCAGCTTCAGTTATACTAGGATTGTTTTTATAAAGCTTTTCGATATAATTGTACAAACCTTTACAATTATTTGCTTTAACATAGTTTAAGGTATTGGTTGGTTTATCAGTTTTTAAATAATCTTTGACATTAATATCGTAGTCTTGTTTTAATCCTGTAGCAATCGCATTTTTTGCTTCATGATTCTTTTTGTATTCTGCTTTATTAGCTTTATTAGAACCTCCTAGCCAAGTTGGCATATTGCGTTTCCACCAATTACCATCATTATTCTTGGCGTCATTATACTTTTTCGCATAATCTTTAATCTCGTTGTTTGTTTCTTGTTGAGCTAAAGCATCTTTACCAGATATTTCAAGTAAATCATCATTCAACTCCATAGAATGTTGTTCCAGGTCGGCTATTTGAACCTTTAATTTAGGTAGTACTGTTTCTGTCAAGTTCTTCAAAGCAGTTTTGTTTGCCGTTAGCCCATTTTTGTAACTCGTTAATTCTGCGTTTTGCTTATCATAAGAAGCTTTAGTATTTAGAATCTCTTGATATTTAGGCCCCATATCTTTTTGTAACTCACTTTTTTTAGTATTTGCATTTTCTAATGCTTTTTGGGCAACCTTCATATCCTTTTCTGCTTGAGTTTTGATTATTTCTTTTTGTTCTATCTGTTTATCTAATCTTGCAGAATATTCCTTCGCTTTTTCTGCATTTGGGTTTCCACCTTTTATCAAAGCTTCTTGACCTGCTTTTGTTTGTTTTAAAGATGCAATTTCACTTGATATTGAATTGTAATTGTTAGTTGCAGTTTCCAATGTTGATGTTGCTGTTGCAACTTTTTCATCACATGCAACAACTTTTGAAACATTTTCTTGGTATGCTCCATTTTTTGTGTATAATTCTTCTTTTAGCTTGTTTACTTCGGCTTCTTTTGCTTTTATTTCATTTTCGTCCGTAGCCTTCGTTAGACGAATAACTTCTTTATTAGCAGTTTTTAGTTGTTCTCTTAAACCTTTTAATGTCCCGTCACATTGAGCAAGCTGGATTGTTACCTTTTGATATTCAGTCTGGATTGGATTCTTTTGTTCTGCTTCTTGAGTTTGTTTTGTTTGTGTGCCTGCAGTGCCTTTACCTTTTATTGCAGCTGCAACTCCAAGCATACCAAATCCAAATATGGTATTCACTGCAGTCTTTTTAACTTTATTAGAGTTACTTTTGGAGTTTATTATATTTATATCAGGTGTGTATTTCTCAGTTCTATTATTGCCTAGGTTTAAAATATGTGTGCCCATATTATTGCTCCAATATTAAAGTAATTCTCATAAAAGATTCGCAATTTATTATGCAAGGCTCGACCTTTTGCTCTCTTACATACTATATTCAATTTGCTCTATCTCTTACTAAAATATAAAGTATTTTAAAACTCGCTAATTTCACAAGTTACATTTTTCTTTACAAAAGTTAATATATGTTTTGGAAAGTTACTAAGAGTTAAGTGACTAATATCTTACCGTCATATTGAGCGATAGCGAAATATCTTTTGCTAGGCTTGCATGAGATTCTTCGCCTAAAGGCTCTGAATGACGGCAGAAATTTCATTCAGGGTCTGTCAATGTTGGTTATTATTAAGAAATCAAACTAACAGATTCCATATCGAGTACGGAATGACTAATTATAAAAAGTTAGCACAAAGCCACTTGATTAATTGTATCTAATTAGATACAATGGTAGTATGAAAGAGGTAATTTATTACAAAACAATTAGTAACAAATGCCCATATCTTGAATGGTATAATTCAATGGACAAAAGTATAAGATTGATTGTAGATAGAAGAATTGACCGAATAAAATTAGGTAATTTTGGGAATTGTCGCAGGTTTGATAATTTAATTGAAATAAAATTTCAAGAAGGCTCAGGCTACCGAATATACGGATATGAATGTAATGATGCTATAGTTATATTTTTATTAGCAGGTGATAAAAAACGACAATCAAAAGATATTGAACTCGCTAAAAAATATTTAGAAGAATTTAACGAAAGGTACAACTAAAATGGATATTGAAAAATTAAAATCAGAAAATATAACGCATGAAGACCATATGGCTGAAGTTTTAAAAGATGAAGAATATCAAAAAATGTATCTAAATTCTGCAATACAAGAATTTATTACTGATGGTGATTATGATTTATTTTTTCAATCGCTTGAACAAGTAATAAAAGCAAGAATGAGTATAAATGAATTTTCTAAACGAACTAATATTACTCGCAAAGCCTTATACGAAATGTTTAAAGGTGAACGAACTCCAAGATTAGATACTATAGGAAAATTATTAAAAGAACTTGGTTATACTTTGCAAGTTGCATAGATTCTGTCAATGTTGGTTATTATTAAGAAATCAAACTAACAGATTCCGTATCGTAGTACGGAATGACTAATTGATATCTTCACTCCACCTACCCCCTATATATCAATAGAGGGGGTATTTTGTTTTTCGTTCTTCTCTATTGCAATAGAGGAGATGTCCGTTAGAACAGAGGAGTGAAAGATTAGCAACTTCTAAAAAATACTTTCCAACTAAAGTTTAATTGAAAATCATGGATATACTATTAAAATAATAATATGGATAATATTTTTGATAATCTATTTACTGTCACAAACAAAAATAAAGAAGGTTCAAAAGTCGCAAAACTGGAATTGGAAGTCAAGCGCTTGCAGTTATGCTTAGCTATGTCGCAAGAGGCAAACCAAAAAAGAAAAGATGCGATGCAAATAATGATGCAACGATTAGACCAACAAGATGCTTTAATAAAAAGGTTGAATTCTGTTTTGAAGAATCAGGATATGGCTATGGCAAAAATGCAAGAAACTATGCGAATCCAGCAAGAAAGACTTGCTCATATTGCTAGAATAGATATAAGAATGGATAATATTCAAGAAGAACAATCTGAAATTCTACAACTCGCAAACCAATATCGTTGTATGCAAATCCAAAGAGAAGCTCAAGCTAACTAAAACACATCTGTTTTGATAGGGTTTTTGAACTTTGTAATATTGCCTTGGAATAGGAGTTTTACTGTCCCAACAGAACCATTTCTGTGTTTTGCAATGATGATTTCAGATTCACCCTTATTGGCAGCTTTGGCTGACATATCTTCTTCCTCGCCTGCCTCTTTTTTGTAGTATTCGTCACGATAAATGAACATTACTATATCGGCGTCTTGTTCAATCGCACCTGAATCTCTCAAGTCTGACAACATTGGACGTTTATCTGTTCTTGATTCAACGGCACGAGATAACTGTGATAATGCAATAATCGGAACATTCAATTCTCTTGCTAAAATTTTCAAACCTCTGGAGATAGCAGAAATCTGTTGCATTCTGTCCTCCTTTCCTGATGATTCAATCAGTTGAAGGTAGTCAATTACAATTAAGCCAAGATTAGGTTCTTCCATCGCTAATCTTCTACATTTCGCTCTGATATCCGTCAATGTACAACCTGCCGTATCATCAATATAAATTGGAGCTGACGCAAATGCGTCCATCGCAAC
>ULNN01016160.1_pt1 | contig 10198 bp, 5 predicted proteins | sample 1951931 | NCBI WGS metagenome assembly ULNN01 (sample SAMEA4835578, study PRJEB28245) | human gut metagenome | biome: gut microbiome; material: fecal sample | place: Denmark | collected 2008
CCTTGATAGCCTCTGGAGTAGAAGGCATGTTAGCACCCTCGCTTACTGCGATTACGCCGTTGGCGATGAGAGCCTTGGCTGCCTCCTCGTTGATTTCGTTCTGAGTAGCTGATGGGAGAGCGATGTCTGCCTTCTCAAACCAAGGCTTAGCACCTGCAACATATTTTACACCATACTTCTCTGCATACTCCTTGATACGGCCACGCTCTACGTTCTTGAGCTCCATGATGTAATCGAGCTTCTCGCGGTCGATTCCGTCTGGGTCGTAGATGTAACCGTCTGAATCTGAACATGTAACTGGCTTAGCACCCAACTGGAGCAACTTCTCCATAGTGTACTGGGCTACATTACCTGAACCTGAAACCAAAACAGTCTTGCCCTTGATGTCAATACCCTTGGTAGCGAGCATGTTGCAGAGGAAGTATACGTTACCGTAACCTGTAGCCTCAGGACGGATCAATGAACCGCCGAACTCCTGACCCTTACCGGTCAAGACGCCCTGGAACTGGTGTGTCAACTTCTTGTACATTCCGAAGAGGTAACCTACCTCACGGCCACCTACACCGATGTCACCAGCTGGAACATCCTCGTCTGGACCCATGTGACGATAAAGCTCTGTCATGAAAGCCTGGCAGAAACGCATTACCTCGTTGTTGCTCTTGCCACGTGGAGAGAAGTCAGAACCACCCTTAGCACCACCCATTGGGAGAGTAGTAAGAGAGTTCTTGAATGTCTGCTCGAAAGCCAAGAACTTCAAAATACCCAAGTTTACTGACTTGTGGTAGCGAAGACCTCCCTTGTAAGGGCCAATCGCGTTGTTGTGCTGTACGCGGTAACCCATGTTAGTCTGTACGTTGCCCTTATCATCTACCCAAGATACGCGGAACTGGATGATGCGGTCTGGAATGCAGAGACGCTCGATGAGGTTTGCCTTCTCAAACTCTGGGTGCTTGTTGTACTCTTCCTCGATAGTACCGAGAACCTGACTAACTGCCTGAATGTACTCAGGCTCGTTTGGGAATCTTCTTTGGAGATTCGCGATTACTTCTGATGCTTTCATAATCTTTAATCTTTTATTGTGTTTAAATTCTTACTTCTTTATTTCTGCTTGCAAAGATACATGTTTTTCTCGAAAACACCAACAAAAAGAAAGAAAAAATGCAGAAAAAGTAGAAAAAAGATATTTTTTAACATTCTTAATCACGATTTGTAGCGCTTTTGTGTACGCACACCTTATTATATAAGAGACGTTTTTCGGGGTTTTAGCCTTTATTTCTGTTTTAAGGAATCTTGCATTCTGACGACTTCTGTTTATCTATCCTGCGCCATAGGGCATAGATGAGCAGGATGATAGCGTAGAGACCGAATACCTGAGGCAGACTGATTCTTACGTTTTCGATGCTTGCTCCAGGCAGCATGCTGATCAGTTTTATGGCTGTATTCAAAAACTGGGTGATGCTGGTCAGGGCGCCTGATGTAAAGCTGATGAGTGGGGCGACAACCGGTGCTATGGGCGCCCATAACGTGAGTGGGGAGAACAGAATTAAGGCTGCTCCAAGATATAGGATGAGGGTTGCTGCGGGAATGGCGATGTAATTGGTGAGAAGTGAATAGCACGATATTCTGCCGAAGGTGTAGACGATGACCGGAAGGGTTCCTATCTGGGCTGCCAGTGAAACGCAAAGGAGTCCCCATGCCCAACGGATGAAACGGCTGCGGATGGGGAGGAGGGTGTAAAGGGGTGTGAAGAACAGCAGAATGGAGGCTACTGCCAGGAACGAAAGCTGGAAACTCAACTCGAAAAGATAGAGCGGACTGATGAAGAGCATAAATATATAAGCTGAGGCTAATGTGTTGAGCGGCAGACCGGTACGATGGAAAGCTAAACTTAAGCTGTAGGCTGAAAGCATGATGGCTGCACGGACTGCACTTGCCGGCAATCCTATGAGAAAAACGTAGGTCCAGATGGAGATGAGGGACAGGATGATGGTGTAAACTGAGTACTTTCTGCCGCCTAGCAGAAAGATGAAAAGCTGGAAGATAATGCCTATATGAAGTCCGCTTACTGCCAGGATGTGACTGGCTCCGGAAATGGAGTAACTGTTTCGGGTGTTCGAGTCGAGTGCGCTCTTGTCGCCCAGCGCCATGGCTGCGATGACTGCATAGTCTTGCTGTTTTACGTGAAGGGAAACCAGTTTGCTTTCAATATTGCTTTTATAGCGTTCGGTATTGATTTTTGCCCGTGTGAGGTAAGACAGTTCCTGCCAGTTTTTCAGTTGTGTAGAGGTTTGGGAATCAGCTATTTGCTTACAGGTAAGAAAAGCCCCAAGGCTCAGGATGCATAAATGAATCATCACGCATTGGGAGAAGATGAGAAACTGGTGGCTCCTGCTGAAGTAAGCTTTTTTGCTTAAGAACTCAGTAAGGAAAAAGATGATGCTGCCAAGGGCGCATGAAATGATGGAGATGATGAGCCAGAAGCGCATGTTGAAATCATCATAGCCCCATTTGGCTATGATGATTCCGATCGTCAGTGTGAGGCTGATGGTCATGAGCGGGGGGAGAGGTAGCTCTTTCATCATTCCTCTTTCCTTTTTAAAAAGATGATTTATTTCCTATTTCTTGAATCCGAAGATGCGCTTGATGAATTTCTTCACAGCGTTTTCTTGCTTCTGTGGATTTACGATAGGGGTGTGCTTGCGTGCAGCCGGCTTGTCGCCCTTTTTCTGGGCTACGCCTCTGCCACGGCCGTTGCTGCCCGGGCGAACATTGTTCTCGTTGCCTGGGCGCTGCTGGTTGCTGTTATTGCTGTTATTGCGGCGCTTCTGGCTGTTGCTGTTCTTTGGCTGCTCGCCTGGCTGGGCTGGCTTTCTGTTCTGCTGCTTTGCGTTCTGCTGCCTGTTGCCCTGCTGAGGCTGCTGCTCGTTGCTGCGTGGTGCTTTTTCCTGACGCTCGTTTGGCTTGTTTGGCTTGCGCTTGTGAGAAGTCTGGTCGCGGTCTTTCTGTCGGCGGTTCTTGGCGCTGTTCTTTCCGGCCTCGCCGTTTCCGCCGTTACCGCGTCTGTTGTTTCTTCCGTTTGCGCCTTTCTTCTTCGGCTTGTTGAGCTTGATGTATTCAGGACCTTCGCCGCATCCCTCAGGGAGAGGCATCTTGTCTACCACCTTCTCCAGGAACTTCTCTATCTGCTGGAACCAGTACTGGTCTTCTTCGCTTACGAAGGTGATGGCTCTACCATCGCGGTTGGCACGGGCTGTACGGCCGATGCGGTGAACGTAATCTTCTGTATCGTGAGGAACATCGTAATTGATGACCATCTCAATATCATCGATGTCGATTCCGCGCGCCACAATGTCGGTAGCTACGAGAACATCATACTGTCCGCTCTTGAACTTGAACATCACATCGTCGCGCTCAGCCTGTTCCAGGTCGCTGTGCATGGCTCCGCAGTTTACTCCAATCTGCTGGAGAGAAGCTGCGAGTTGCTTCACCTTGAATTTGCTGCCGCTGAAGACGATGACACGCTTCAGGTCGCCTGCCTTGAAGATATCCTTGATGATGGTCATCTTCTGGGTTTCGTAGCATACGTATGCTTCCTGCTTGATTTTCTCGGCTGGCTTGCTGACGGCAAGTTTGATTTCTACCGGATTCTTGAGCAGGGTCTTAGCCAGTTCTTCTATCTTCTCAGGCATGGTTGCCGAGAACATGATGGTCTGGCAGGTCTTTGGCAGTTTTGCCGCGATGGTCTTGATATCTTCAGAGAAACCCATGTCGAGCATGCGGTCGGCCTCGTCGAGAATGAAGAAGCTTACCTTGCTGAGGTCTACATTGCCCAGAGAGATATGGGAGATGAGACGGCCCGGGGTGGCGATGACTACATCGGCGCCCATGCGGAGGCTGCGCAACTCCTGATCGTAACGGTTGCCGTCGTTGCCGCCGTATACGGCTACGCTGCTCACGCCCTGCAGGTAATAGCCGAAGCCTTGCATCGCCTGGTCTATCTGCTGGGCGAGCTCGCGGGTTGGTGACATGATGACGCAGTTGATGGCGTCTTTAGGATAACCGCCGTCATCGAGCTTGCTCAATACTGGCAGCAGATAGGCTGCGGTTTTGCCGGTTCCGGTCTGGGCTACGCCCAATACATCGTGACCTTCTAATATCTCTGGAATGCACTTTTCCTGTACAGGAGTGCATGTGTCGAAGCGCATGTCATATAATGCGTCGAGCACGTTGTCATTTAAATCTAATTCGTCGAAATACATTTTTTTTAAATGTTGAATGTTGAATGTTGAATGTTGACTTTTTCCCTCAAAATCCAATTACCGGGTTATGATAACCGGTTCTGATTTTACCTCGGTGCCTTGCGGTAGCAGAAGTAGGCTACGATGGCGAAGAGGAAGTTTGGAAGCCACGCTGCCAGAACAGGCGGGAAATTGGCCTGGATGGCGAAGGTGGCAGAAACCGTCTGCAGCATGATGTAGCCGAAACTCAGCGCAAGACCTACGCCCAATGCTGCTCCCATGCCGCCCTTGCGCTTGCGGGCTGAGAGGGAGACACCGATGATGGTGAGGATGAACGAGGCGAAGGAAGAGGCGATGCGCTTGTGGTATTCTACCTCGTACTGCACTACGTTGCCCGAACCGCGGTTAATCTGCTTGGAGATGTAATCGCGGAGCTCAGGACTGGTGAAGGTTTCCTGCTGACCCTTGGAATAGACCAGGTCGGTAGGTTCCATCATGATGATGGTGTCCTTCTGGGCTCCGCTCGTAATATGCTCCTTCATGCCCTGGAGCTTGCGGATTTTCCAGTTGCTCAGTTGCCAGTGATACTTGCTGTCGGAAATGGTGTCGTACTGGATATCCATCGCTGTAAGGTGGCTTACGAGTTTCTTGTCCTGGAACTTGTCGAGACAGAATCCGTAGCCGCGTTTCATGCTGTTGTCGTAATGCTGCATATAGGCAATCACTCCCTTGTCTACCTGCAGCTGTACATTCTCGGCACTGGTATTCTTCTTCTTGTTCTTGTACATCGTCTCGAAGTTCTGCCTGATGACGGTTCCGTGGGGAATGACGTAGGCTGAGAGCCCGAAGGAGAGGGCTGAGAGCAGCACGCAGGTAATCATGTATGGGCGGAGGAGACGCTTGAAGGATACTCCTGACGCCAGGATGGCGATGATTTCGGAATTGCTTGCCAGCTTGGTGGTGAAGAGAATGACCGCCACGAACACGAACAGCGCACTGAAGAGGTTGGCAAAATAGGGCACGAAGTTGGCGTAGTAATCGAAGATGATTGCGCGCGCCGGTGCATGGTGCTCTGTGAATTTTGACAGGTTCTCGTTGAAGTCGAAGACGATGGCGATGGAGATGATCAGGGCGATGGAGAAGAAATAGTAGCCCAGAAACTTCTTGATAATGTACCAGTCGAGCTTCTTGATGTACCTGAAGGGGTTGAGAAACCGGAATATGCGCAGGAACCGGAGCTTGTGAGCTAGCCAGCGCACAGCCCTGATGAGCCACCCGAACTTGCGGGAAGCCCATCGGCCGGTGCGGTAGAGCCGGCGGTGTTTTCTTATTTTCTTAAAATCTTTCATGATGCTTGCTTACTTAAATTCTTCGGCCAAGCTGGTCGATGATGGAATTCTTCCATGCCACGAAATCGCCCTGCTCGATATGATGGCGGGCATCGGTCACGAGGCGCAGATAGAAAGAGAGGTTGTGGATGCTGGCTATCTGCATCGCCAGCAGCTCCTGGGCCTTGAAGAGGTGGTGGAGGTAGGCCTTCGTGGTTACGAGGTCGATGTCGCAGCCGTCTGGATCTACCGGACTGAAATCTTTCTCCCACTTCTTGTTGCGCATGTTCATCGTGCCCTGATAGGTGAAGAGCATGGCGTTGCGGCCGTTGCGGGTCGGCATTACGCAGTCGAACATGTCTACGCCGCGCTCGATGGCTTCGAGGATGTTCTGCGGGGTTCCTACGCCCATCAGATATCTCGGCTTGTCTTTCGGCAGGATTTCGTTCACTACTTCTATCATCTCATACATCACCTCGGTAGGCTCTCCTACGGCAAGTCCGCCGATAGCATTTCCGTCGGCTCCCTTGTCGGCAATGTATTTGGCTGCTTCGCGGCGCAGGTCCGGGAAGGTACAGCCCTGAACGATAGGGAAGAGGCTCTGCTGATAGCCGTAGAGGGGCTCGGTCTCATTGAACCGCTTGATGCAGCGGTCTAGCCAGCGCTGGGTGAGCATGAGGCTGTTCTTGGCGTACTGGTAATCGCTCTTTCCCGGTGGACATTCATCGAAGGCCATCATGATGTCGGCTCCGATGATGCGCTCGGTGTCCATCACGTTCTCCGGTGTAAAGAAGTGCTTGCTGCCGTCGATGTGGGAGCGGAACTCGCAGCCTTCTTCCTTGAGCTTGCGGATGCCGGTGAGCGAGAAGACCTGGAAGCCGCCGCTGTCGGTGAGGATAGGACGGTCCCAGCCGTTGAACTTGTGCAATCCGCCTGCTGCCCTGATGACGTCAAGACCTGGGCGCAGGTAGAGGTGATAGGTGTTTCCGAGGATAATCTGTGCCATGACCTGCTTCTTGAGTTCCTCGAAGTGGACGCCCTTCACGCTTCCTACGGTTCCTACGGGCATGAAGATTGGGGTCTTGATCTGTCCGTGGTCGGTGGTGATGATGCCTGTACGCGCATCGCTCGCTTTATCTGTTACTTGTAATTCAAATTTCATTTCTATTCTTTTTTATCATTTTCCTCAATGCTGAAGTCTGTAGGGTTTTTCACCTTCTCGTCGGTCAGCGCGAACTGCCAGACGTCAGCCACATTCTCTACATAGTGGAAGTCTACGCCCTTGAGATATTTCTCCGGTATTTCCTCTACGTTCTTCTGGTTCTCCCTGCACATCACGATGTGCTTGATTCCTGCCCGCTTGGCTGCCAGAATCTTCTCCTTGATTCCGCCTACCGGGAGCACTTTGCCGCGGAGGGTAATCTCGCCGGTCATGGCTGTGTTGGCACGCACCTTGCGCTGGGTGATGGCTGAGGCGATGCTGGTGGCGATGGTGATTCCGGCAGAAGGACCGTCTTTCGGGGTGGCTCCCTCAGGCACGTGGATGTGGATGTTCCACTGCTCGAAAATGCGGTAGTCTACCTGGAGCAGGTCGATGTGCGACTTGACATATTCCAGTGCGATAATGGCTGATTCCTTCATCACATCGCCCAGATTTCCGGTCAGGGTGAGCTTGCCAGCCTTGCCCTTGCTGAGCGAGGTTTCGATGTAGAGGATTTCGCCGCCCACTGAGGTCCAGGCAAGTCCGGTTACCACTCCTGCATAGTCGTTGCCCTGGTAGATGTCGCGGTTGAACGGCGGATTGCCCAGCAGGTCTTTTACTTCGGCAGGGGTGATGGTGTAGTTCTTCAGCTCCTGGTTGCAGGCCAGTTTGTAAGCCATCTTGCGCAGACTCTTGTCAATCTGTTTCTTCAGCTGTCTTACGCCGCTCTCCCGGGTATAGTGCTCGATGATGAATTCGAGGGCATTCTTGTTGAAGCTTACCTTTGGCGAAACCTTGTCGAGTCCGGTGCTTTCCAGCTCTTCCGGTACGAGGTGGCGCTTGGCAATCTCTGTCTTCTCTTCGGTGATGTAGCCGCCTACTTCTATCAGCTCCATACGGTCGAGGAGCGGACGCGGAATGACGCTCAGGTCATTGGCTGTGGCGATGAAGAGCACCTTGGAGAGGTCGTAATCCATATCGAGATAGTTGTCGTGGAAGGCATTGTTCTGTTCCGGGTCCAGCACTTCGAGCAGGGCTGATGCTGGGTCGCCGTTGAAATTGCTCTGCGCCACCTTGTCAATCTCGTCGAGGATGAAGACCGGATTGCTGCTGCCTGCCTTCAGCATGTTCTTGATGATGCGGCCCGGCATGGCTCCCACATAGGTGCGGCGGTGACCGCGGATTTCGGCTTCATCGTGCAGACCGCCCAGCGACATGCGTACATACTTGCGCTTCATGGCAGCTGCGATGCTCTTGCCCAGACTGGTCTTTCCTACGCCCGGAGGACCGTAGAGGCAGAGGATAGGACTCTTGCCGCCGCCGTTCAGTGCTCTTACGGCGAGGAATTCCAGGATGCGCTCCTTCACATTCTCCATGCCGTAGTGGTCGTGGTTCAGGATGCGCTTGGCACGGGTCAGACTGAGGTCGTCCTGGGTGTAGGAGTTCCAAGGCAAATCTACCATGGTCTGCAGGAATCCTATCTGTATCGAATAGTCAGGACTCTGCGGGTTCAGAGTGTCGAGCTTGGCAATTTCTTTCTTGAAGATTTTGGCAGTTTCTTCGCTCCAGTTCTTCTGTTTCGCCTTCTCCAGAATCTCCTTCTTCTCCGGACTGGCGTTGCCTTCTCCCAGTTCTTCCTTGATGTTCTTAATCTGCTGCTTGAGGAAGTATTCCTTCTGCTGTTCATCGAGGTCGTAGTGGGTTTTGTTCTCAATCTCAGTCTGGATGCGTAGCAGATGGCGCACCTTGTTCAGGGATCTGATGGCAATCATGATGCGCTCGCTGAGTTTTTCCTCTTTCAGCATCTTGATTTTATCCTCGATGCTGAAAGGAAGGAGGGAGCACATGAAGTTGCACTGCATGTGAATGCTCGACAGTTCATTGATTGCCTGGATAGCATCATCAGAATAGTTGGCGCTTGATTTGATATAGTCTGTCGCTTCGTAATGGAAGTTCTCGTAGAGCATTCTGAAGAGTTCATCGTTGTTCTCGTCAGGCCATTTCTCCGGAAGACTTTTTACGTCAATTACTGTGTAAGGCTCTTTTTGAACGAGATGTTTCATCTGACATCTGCCCAGACCCTGGATGATGATGCTCATCTGCTCTGTGCCAGGCATCTTGATCACCTTGATGAGTTTGGCGAAGACGCCTACAGGGTAGAGGTCTTCTTCGTAGGGCGATTCTGTATCTTTGTTCTTCTGACAGAATACGCAGAATATGGTGTCTGGTTTCTTTTCCAGCATCCGGACGAGATTCAGACTTTCCTTTCTGCCCACAACGATAGGGGTCATGTTGGTAGGGAAAACTACAATATCTCGCATGCAGAGGGTAGGGTACAAGCCTTCTTCCTGGTCTTCGATCAGGGTTTTCGGGTCGCCCTCGTAATCTGCAATCATTTGTATTCGGGTACTTGTTCTTCTATTATCCATTTTGTTATGATTTCTATTTTCCGTGCAAAGGTACTCATTTTTTATGAAATATCGTGGAAGATGATAGATTATTTAATAATAAAATTGCTTTTTCTATATATTAGTACCCGTTTTTATAGATGTAAGTAGCTGCTTTTGCAGGTGGAAGTGGCAATTTCTGCTGCTTGCGATAAAATAAATCGGCGGCGCATTCGTTTTCTTCTGTAAAGAGACAGAAGAATTTATGGGTAATTTTCGATTTAAACAGTTTGAGATAGAGCAAGACCGTTGTGCCATGAAAGTGGGAACTGACGGCGTTTTGCTGGGTGCATGGGCGCAAGGTGGCAGGCGGGTTCTGGACATTGGTTCCGGAACGGGACTGATTTCGCTCATGATGGCGCAGCGTTTTCCTGAAGCTGAGGTAGTGGGGATTGATATGGATGCTGATGCCTGCGGACAGGCGAGGGAGAATGTGATGGCAAGTCCGTTTCGCGACAGGGTGGAAATAGAATGCTGCAGACTGCAGGATTTCGGGGGAGCCGGTGTTTCGAAAACTGCTGAGGCTTCTGGAACTGCTGAGGCTTTGGAAACTGCTGAAGCTTTGGAAACTGCTGAAGGTTTGAAGGCTGCCGGTGTTTTTGATGCGATAGTGAGCAATCCTCCGTTCTTTGTAGATAGCTTGAAAAATCCGGACAGTAAGAGGACGATGGCGAGACATACGGACAGCCTTCCGTTCCGCGATTTGTTTACGGGTGTAAAACGGTTACTTTCTGATGACGGTATTTTCTCTGCAATTGTTCCCGTAGAAGTAGTGGAGCAGTTTGTTGCAGGGTCTTGTATATTAGGTTTTTATCTTATACGGAAGTGTGGTGTAAAGACGGTAGAGCGCAAGCAGCCAAAGCGCTTTATGCTGAGTTTTGCCAAGCATCGCATTTCGCCTTATGAAGAGCATGTTGAAACGATGATGGATTCGCATGGAAACCGCTCGGAATGGTATAGGAAAATAACGGAAGAATTTTACCT